>OLPA01000901.1_pt1 | contig 26878 bp, 29 predicted proteins | sample 1672811 | NCBI WGS metagenome assembly OLPA01 (sample SAMEA3136726, study PRJEB25190) | human gut metagenome | biome: human gut; feature: human-associated habitat; material: faeces | place: Austria | collected 2013
GCTTGTATTCGGCGCCGTCGCGGGAAAGCGTGCTCTTGAACAGTGTGACGGTGCGGGCGTGCGCCGGCAGCGGGAAGGCCAGTGGCGGTAGGGGCTTTTTCGGAATGCGCACCCGGCGCCCCAAGGTGATGTGAGGGCGGAAAGGCTTCGGGTCGAAGGGAACGTCGCGGGCGGTGAGTTCTTCGCGAACACGTTCGGCCAGGGCCTGAAGGGCCGGGTCGGGCGCCACGCCCAGCCAGAGCGTCGCGTCGGCGGGGCGGCCGAACTTTCCCAGGCCGTCGGGCGCAAGCGAAACAGGAGCCGAGCCAGCGCAAGCCACATCGAGGGCGTCCATGGCCCGACTTGCTTCGGCATCATCGATGTCGCCGAGGAAGGCCAGCGTCAGATGGTAGGTGCTGCGGTCGAGAAAACGTCCCTCCAAAGATGCGCTTAGTCGGCGCGCTGCAGCCGCCGTGTCATCCGCGAAGTCGGCGGGTAGTTCCAGGGCGATGAATGCGCGCATGGCGATCCTCCGTTTCTCGATGCTGGTACGCTGGTGTGGCGGTGTGGCAGGATGATGGGCGAGCTGCTCCGCTTCGCTCCCCCTCTCGTCCCGTACTTTCTAAGCGCTCGGCGTTTCGGTCATGAACAGGATGCCGAGGGTGCCCGGTCCGCAGTGACTCGAAATGGTGCAGCTGGCCGTGGTGGTGTAGATGGTACGGAACCCGCGCTCTTCCAGCAGCTTCCGCACGGCGGCGGCAACCTCGTCGCTCACGCCGGAATGAGTGATGAAGATCTCGTCCTTCACGATGTCGGTGTAGCGCGCCAGCGTGTCGCTTACGTAGCGCTCAAGCACCTTTTCCTGCTTGCCGCGGTAGAGCTTGCCCACCTTCATGGCGCCGCTCTGGTTGTCCACCAGGATGCCCGGCCGACAGCTGAGTTTGCCGCCCAGGTAGGCCACCAGCGTGGGGCAACGGCCGCCGGCGGCAAGGAACTCCATGGTGTCCAGTACAAACGACGCATGGGATCGGTTGTGCAGCTCGGAGGCCTCGCGGGCGATGTCGGCGGCGCTCATGCCCGCATCGCGCATGCGGCACGCCGCGAGCACCTGTAGGCCGATGCCGGTCGAGAGACTCTTGCCGTCGATGACGTAGACGCCCTCCATGTCGGCCGCCGCTGCGCTTGCGTTTTCGTAGGCGGAGGAAAGAGCGCTGCCCAGGTTGAAGTGGACGACCTTCGAGCCGTCGGCTGTCAGCTCGGCGAAGTGCTGCCGATAGGCCTCCGGCGAGCAGGCGCCCGTTTGGGGCAGCGACTTGTCCTCGTAGAAGCCGTCGAAGAGCACCTGGGGCGTGATGTCGATGTTGTCCAAGTGGTCGCGCCCGCGGAATTCGATGTGAAACGGAAAGCTGCGAACCTGGTAGTGCTCCCGCTGTTCCGGCGAGAGGTCGCACGTGCTGTCCGCGCTGATGATGACGTTAGGCATGGTCACTTCCTTCAAAGGAGGTTGAAAAGTTGAAATGCATTGTATCGCTATTGTGGACAGTGGATGTCCTAAACGCGTCTCTGGCTTTTCTTGTAAGCGAGGCGAGCCTATGCAGGCGTTATTGCGCTCGTGCTACAATGGCTGAACTGTTTTGCGCGAATTGAAGGAGGTCGTTTCATGGTGGAGATCGCTGATCTGCGCGATTGCGCTCCGAGCGGCCTTTTCTATGGAGGGCGCGCGGGACAGAAAGAGGGCATTCTCATCGAAGGGGAGCCCTGGATTGCCAAGTATCCGCGCACGACGCGGGATTTGATGGGCAAGCATCTACCCTCGTACACCTCAAGTCCTGTTTCCGAATATCTGGGATCGCACATCTACGAGCTTTTGGGCATTCCCGTGCACGAGACAATGCTGGGATACCGTGCCGGGAAGATCGTCTGTGCCTGCCGCGACTTCACGTTCCCGAACGCGCGGCTCTTCGAGTTCAAGGAGATCAAGAACGCCCTTTCCGATGACGATGCCGGGTTCAGTTCCGCTCCGTCCGATGGCGAGGTCATCCTGCTCGGCGACGTGCTGGCCGCTATCGAAACGTCCGATTTACTGCGCAGGGTGCCGGGCGTACGTGAGCGGTTTTGGGACATGTTCGTGGCGGACGCCTTCATCAAGAACCCCGATCGCAACAACGGGAATTGGGGCGTTCTCATGACGGCGCCGATGACCTACGAGCTGGCGCCGGTCTACGACATGGGCAGTTCTCTCTTCAGCAAGCGCAGTCCGAGTGTGGCGGCGCATCGCCTGGGCGACGAAGAGGCCGAGCGCGAGGACGCCTTCGGAACGAACGTCTCGTGCTATCGGCTGCCGGATGGCGAAGGCGGCAGCGTCGCGATCCACCCCTTCGAGTACATGGCGAAGACGTCGAACCCCGATCTGACCGCCGCCATCAAGCGCTTTGCAGCCGCGGTGGACATGAGCGCCATCGACGCGCTCATCGACAGCGTGCCCGAGGAGGCTTACGGCATCGTGCTTCTATCGGATTCAATGCGCGCGGAGCACAAGCGGCTGCTGAGAAAACGTCTCGAAGAGGGTATTCTTCCGCTTCTGTGAATAAAGCGGCATGTCAGTGTGGTATACGTGGCTACTGCCTCTCGAAATAGTCGCGGTCGGTTAGGTAGTAGGTGCGGATATAGCCGGCGGGGGATACGACGACGAACTCGCCGGTGGATTCTAGAAAGTAGAGGTCGTCGCCGTCCTCGGCCTGCAGTTTGTGGAGGGCGGCTGGGTTTGCGATGACGGCGTTGGCAGCGGCGAGGTACTCCTCGGCCGTGGCGCAGCCGGTTTCCTGGCCGTGCTTTTCGAAGTGCTGCTGCAGTTTGTCCTCGGTGCGGAAGGTGAGGTACGAAGCGCTTTCAACTGTGAACGCATCGGGGGAAGGTGCGCTTCCGCTTTCGCCGGGCGCAAGCCCGCAGCCCGACAGGCAAAGGAGCGCTGCCAGCCCGAGGGCGAGAAACGCCTGCGTTTTTAGAAGCGCGCGCATCGCTAGTACCCGAGCACGTCGCCGACGTTGGTGGCGATGCAGAGGTCGGCGTGGGCGTCGCGCGGAGTGGGGGTGCGGTTGATGATGGCCAAGTGATCGCCACTGAAGTAGTCGATGAGGCCCGCGGCCGGGTACACCGCCAGGCTCGTGCCGGCGATCACCAGCAGGTCGGCGCTAGCGATGGCGCGCACGGCCGCGGTCACGGTGCCGTCGTCCAACGGCTCCTCGTATAGCACCACGTCCGGCTTCACGATGGCTCCGCACTTCGAGCAGTGCGGTACGCCGTCGGGGCTCTGTTCGCGCAGGGCCAGCAGCTCTTCCACGGTGTAGGGTGCGCCGCAGTCCATGCAGAAGTTGCGCCACACGCTGCCGTGCAGCTCCAGCACGTTTCGGCTGCCGGCCTTCTGGTGCAGCCCGTCGATGTTCTGGGTCACGACGGCTGAAAGCGTTCCCTCCCGCTCCAGTTCGGCCAGCTTTCGGTGCGCGGCGTTGGGCTCGGCGTCCAGGGCCAGCATGCGGTCGCAGTAGAAGTCGAAGAACTCACGCGGATGGGCATCGAAGAAGCTGCGGGATACCATGGTCTCGGGCGGATAGGGGTAGCGCTGGGCGTAGAGCCCGTCGGCACTGCGGAAGTCGGGGATGCCGCTTTCCGTGGACACGCCGGCACCCCCGAAGAACACCATACGGCCCGGTGCGCACTCGTCAATCCACTGGCGCAGCTGCTCAATGTCGTGCTCGGTTTGGTCGCAGATCATGGCACGTCCTTTCCGCATCCAATCGCTTGGGGCCTTGGGGCTTTCCAGGAATTGTACCCGACCCTAGGCCTCGACGAGATCGAAGTGGGTGTTGGAGAAGACGTTCAGATTCAGGCTCTTCATCAGGTGCTTGAGCGCCGCCTGGGCCTTCACGGAATTGCCCGCGTCATCCAGCGGCGGCGCGAAGGCGCACACGCCGAACAGTCCGGGCATGACGCCGATGACGGCGCCGCCCACGCCGGTCTTCGCGGGCAGTCCCGTGGCATACAGCCAGTCGCCCGAGTGCTCGTAGAAACCGACGGCGCTCATAAGCGCGACCACCTTGGGAGTGAGTTCCGCGCCGAACACGCGCCGCTTCGTGATGGGGTTCGCGCCGTCGTCGGCGATGGTGGCCGCCGAGATGGCCAGCTGCTCGGCCGTCACGCCCAGTGAGCACTGGCGCGTGTACAGGTCGAGCGACATCTCCGGATCATCGTACATGCGGCCGTACTCTTGCAGCAGCCACGTGATGGAGCGGTTGTCGAAGTTCGTGGCGGATTCCGACTGGTACAGCTCGTCGATGAGCTGGGGCTCACTTCCCAGAAGCGCGGTCATGTTGTCGAAGATGGCCTTCCATTTCCCATCGGTATCGCCGTGGGGCTTGACGAGCGAACAGGCCGCGATGGCGCCGGCGTTCACGAGCGGCGTGGAAGGCCGGTCGTTTTCCAGCAGGATGGCGAAGATGGAGTTGAACGGCAGCCCCGTGGCATCGGCGCCGATGTCGTCGAGGATCGCCTGTGCGCCGTGCTGTTCCAGTGCCAGAATAGCCGTGTGCACTTTCGAGACCGATTCAATGCCGAAGCGGTAGTCGGTGTCGCCCACAGAGATGAGCCGGCCGTCCGGCAGGCACAGACTGATGCCGAACAGGTCGGAATTCACGTTGGCGAGATAGGGAATATAGTGGGCATTTTGGCCGCCCTTGATGTCCTTGCAGGCTTCGTAGGCGTCGTGCACGGCGGTGCTGATCTGATCGAAGGTGAGACGGGTGATCATGGCGCGCTCCTCGCTTCGTGGTGAGAGTTTTTCTCATGGTACGCCGCCGCCTACGGGGCCGCCGCATGCTGACGGCGGTCGTTGGCAAACTGTGGGAGTAGAGCGAGTTCTTTCATCCGGCTGTCGCCTCCACGACCGCGCTAAAGCCGCTCTGTGATAATATGGTCTGAAAAATTTTCCAAATAGAAAGAATGTTGAGATAGATGGTTTCGGAGAAGCAGGAAAGTCTTCTTTCGGTAGATGACGCAGCGGATTCAATCGGCGTTACCAAGCAGACGGTGACGCGGCTCATCCGAGAGGAAAAACTGCCAGCCCAAAAAGTCGGCAACAAATGGGTCCTTCGCGAAGAAGCGCTGCGGGACTACATGCGGGACAACAATCTCGTCCCAGAGCCTAAGGATCATGGGTGCTTGATGAGCGAAAAGCCGGGAATAGTGGCGCTTAGCTTCTTTTCGGGGGCGCTCGGCCTTGACCTGGGCATGGAGGCTGCGGGCATTGAGCCGCTTCTCTATTGCGAAAACGATCGCAAATGCAGGATGACCATTCAGGCAATGCGTCCGCAAGGTGCCCTGATCGGCGACATCAACCAGTACTCGGCAACGGAGATCCTTCAGATGGCCGGTTTGGAATCGGATGCGAAGGTCGATGTCATGTTCGGCGGCCCTCCTTGTCAGGCTTTTAGCACGGCTGGCGCGCGACGTGCGTTTGACGACGCGCGGGGCAATGTGTTCCTGAAGTACCTTGAACTGGCTTCAGAAATAAAACCTACGTACCTGATAATAGAAAATGTACGCGGGCTTCTTTCGGCACCCTATGCTGTTGAGCGACACGGGCAGCCGGTCAAAGGGGGCGCGCTGCATGTGATTCTTCGCAAATTGGAGGAGGCGGGGTATTCCGTGAGCTTCAATTTGTATAACGCTGCGAATTTTGGTGCGCCTCAGATTCGGGAACGCGTTGTGCTTATCGGAAAGCGGGGAGAAAGCAAAGCCCCTTATTTGACGCCCACTCACGAGTGCGATGGGCAGCACGGACTTCCGCCGTGGAAAACGTTCGGCGAGGCCGTGGGGGATTTGAAGGCGCGTCCCATGCAGCACACTGATTTCCCCGAGAAGCGCCTCAAATACTTTAGAATGCTCAAAGAGGGGGAGTATTGGAAAGATCTGCCCGTGGCTGTGCAGCGCGATGCTATGGGGAAGGCCTTTGAGCTGTCGGGTGGCAAGACGGGATTCTATCGGCGCATACGATTCGATCGTCCGTCTCCGACGCTGGTCACCTCTCCGACGATGCCGGCGACGGATCTGTGCCATCCTACGGAAGATCGCCCGCTTTCGGTGGAGGAGTACAAGCGCGTTCAGGGCTTTCCCGACGATTGGCGTATCTGCGGGAATGTTGCGGATATGTACAAGCAAATCGGCAATGCGGTGCCGGTAGCGCTCGGCGAGGCCATTGGGCGGGCGATTATCGGGGACATGAACGGGGACGAACCTGACGAGCGATTCGCTGATTTTCGCCATTCCCGCTACCGATTGACCAATGACGAAACGTGGCAGGCGCCTGTCGCGCGATGATTTCCGACATGGCTGCGCCTGTTCTCTGGAGGGATATGACGCGGCTCTCGAACTAGCAAAGCCGCTGCTTGAGCAGTTGGACGTCGTTCATAGTGTTGCCAAGGGAGTTCTCCTCAAGGGCCTGGCGCATCTCTTCCTGCAGCCGGTCGATGCATTCTTGACGCGCTTGGCGGACGTCGCCGATCTCGATGCGGGAAACGTCGTCGATAAGACCCTCGACGGAGTCGAAACCGGTAAGCCATTGCCAAAAAGCCGCACCCGTTAGGTACCGGTACTGAAATCCGGCGATGTCCCGATTGGCCTGATCGCGCTCGTCGGGTTGGTACGTGCGTATCTCGTCGATAGCCTTGTTGTGGCGCAGCACGCAGAACGCTGGCAGCACTTGTTGGTTGCTGGCGCGCTTGAATCGCCGCTGCGTCTCGCACTTATCTTTCAATTCGCGGAGCTCCTGGGGGAACGACGCCGAATTGGTGGTGTTGACCTGCGATTTGAGCTCGCATACGTAAAGGGCTCCGTCGCGTACTGTCATCATGTCCCCGGTGTCGAGGGTGTCGGAAGAGATTGCAGCAATCAGTGCCTGCCACAGGTTGCCCATGACCGTTTCCTCGCTGGAGCTTTCGCAGGCCCGGAATGCCTCGAGGACGAACTCTTCAGCGGTGGCAACGCCGCGGGCGGCGAACATGATGACATCTTTGCCAAGCAGTTTCCTGAGGTTGATCTTAGAGCTGTCGCGATAGTAGGCCGCCCTCTTGGCGGAGAATTCCCGCAGCATGTCGTAGGCAATGGCGCGCTGCCGGGCTACGTCGTCAGTGTAGACAACGCCGTTCTCGACGCGCTGCTCTGAAGAGAGGGTGATGGATGGGTGCGAAGGGGTGTCCATAGCGAACTGCCTTTCTTGGCGTTTGATTACGAATACCATTATATTGCATGCATGGGGCCATTTCAGAAGCGAGCTTGTTTGCGAGTCTGGCTTTGCTGAAGGGTTGTGCGGTTCGCTTGCTCTACAATGGCGATAACCTGTTTTCCAACCTTTCTGAAAGGCTTCCATGAACGACATTCAAGGCGTGCTGTTCGATGCGGATGGCACGCTGATCGACACCTACGACATCATTCTCGCTTCGATGCGCTATGCCGTGAACGACGTGCTGGGCTGCTCGCTTGATGACGCCGAGCTAATGGCGGGGGTTGGCACGCCGCTCTACGATCAGATGCTGCATTTCACGGGAGGCGACGCGGCTCGCGCTACCGAGATCACGCAAATCTACCGCGACCACAATGACGGCGTCCACGATGCGCGCATTCGCGCCTTCGGCGACACGAAGGCGGCGCTCGAGCGATTTCAGGCGGCGGGTATCCCGATGGGCGTGGTCACCTCGAAGCGCCATGCCATGGCCCAGCGCGGGCTCGAAATGAGCGGTATCGCAGACCACTTCCAATTCCTCATCGGCCATGACGATTGGCCCGAGCATAAGCCAGCTCCCGGCCCCATTCTGCGAGGCTGCGAGCTTTTGGGCGTGGCGCCAGAATGCGGTCTTTACGTGGGCGACAGTCCCTTCGACATCCAAGCTGGCAACGCTGCTGGCTGCGCTACCGCCGCCGCTCTCTGGGGCATGTTCCCATGCGAGGCCCTGGCGGCCGAGCGTCCCACGCTCATGTGCGATTCGCTAACAGAGCTCGCGGATCGGCTGGGCATCTAGGCCAGCTTACAGCTGCACAACCATATCGCACTCTCGGCAAGTTGCGCGAACGCTCTCTCGTACTATGACTTCTTGGTGCAAAGCGCAACGTGCTTTCGGCGCGTTGGCGCGGAAGCATCTTCGACGAAACATGCTGCGGCGAACTCGAACGTAGTCGCCGGCGGTGGAGGTGCGTCGACTGCCGGGGCGCCGCGTGTGAAGGCGCCTGGCTTTAGCCGGCCGCAATATAGAATGGAGTTGCCGCTATGGCTGTTCAAAACAAGCAGACCGCAAAACACCGCCAGGCGATGATCGTGGTGCTGTTCGCGTGCAACCTGCTTGCCTCTTTGATGCAGTCGCTCATGAACGTCGCGCTCGACTATGTTTCGGCAGAGTACCACGTGAGCCTGTCCGAGGCGAACCTGCTGGTGCTCGGCTATTCCATCGTGGCGGGTATTGTCATTGTGCTCGCAGCCCTCTCGCTCCACCGCTTCGGTTTGAGGAAGGTCATGCTCTTCGGGCTGATCGTGTCGTTCGTCGGCTCGCTGCTCGGCGTTCTGGCCTGGGATTTTCCCTCTTTGGTGGCGGCGCGACTCATTCAAGCCGTTGCCACGGGCCTCTATTTCCCCGTCGTGAACGAGGCCCTGCTCAATCTTTCACCTAAAAATGGGGCTGGTCGTCTGCTTGCCGTCAATAGCGGTATTATCGGAATAGGGCTTGCGGTGGCTCCCATCGTCGCGGGCCTTGTCATTACCTATTGGGGGCTGCGGGTGCTGTTCGCCATTCCCACAGTGGCGGCATTCGTCCTCTTTTTCATTGCGCGTCGCACGATCATCGATATTATGCCGCGTCAGAAGTTGCCCGTCGACGGGCTGAGCGTCGCGCTCATTGCCGTGGGGCTTTCCTCCTTCATGATCGGCTTGAACGAGGTTACGCGCAACCCGCTGCCGATGGCGGCGCTCATGATCGCGGGAATTGCCGTGTGTGCGTGGTTCATCCACCGTCAAGGACGCCTCGCCCATCCGCTTTTGGACATGCGTCCGCTTCGCAACAAGACTTATGCTCTGGGGGAGACCCTCATCGTTCTCAGCTATATGAGCTCAATTTACCTCAGTCTGCTCATTCCGCTTTATTTGGAAGGGGTGGCGGGTTTCACGCCGTTCATCGCTGGTTGCTTGCTGGCTCCGGCGACGCTGTGCTATGCGGGTCTGTGCTTTGTCAGCGGCCGGACGCTCGGGAAGGCGGGGGTGTGGCCGCTTGTGCCCGTCGGATTCGGCGTGTGCCTTGTCGGATTCGTGGCGCTTGCGGTGTTCACGCGGTTCGATCTTGCACTGGCCATCGTGGGCTGCATGGCGCTTGCGTGCGCGGGGATCGGCACTGAGTATCCTGCGATTAAGAGCGTCGATCTGGAGGTGCTCTCGCCTGAGCTGTCCGCGAGCGGCTCGTCGATCCATTCCACTTTGGTGCAGATCGCGGGATCTATTTCGTCGGCGCTCTTCGTCGGTCTCATGTCGGGGCAGGTTCACCGCCTGATGGCCGATGGTATGGCGAAAGCGCAGGCCTATAGCGCAGGTTTCTCGATCACCGTGTACCTGGCGGTCGCCTTTGTAGTGGTAGCGGCCATCTTATCGGTGGTTTATGCACGCCATGTGGTCAAGCTGACCCGCGGGAAATAGGGCACAGGCGCATATGCAGGATGGGGAAGGGGTCGCCCATACCGTCGGTTTCCGAGCGGTCGAACACCTCGAAGCCGTAGTGCTCGTAGAAGCCGACGGCTTGGCCGTTCTGCTCGTTTACATCCACGAGGGTGGCGCCGTGCTCGCTTACGGCATGGTCGAGCAGGAGTGAGCCCAGCCCGCAGCCGCGAAGGGACGGGTGGATGAACAGCATCTCGATCATAGCGCCATCGACACCGATAAAGCCTACGACCTGGCCATTCTCGTCACAGCAAGCCGCCAGGTGAGCGACGGACGCAATCGCATCCGGCACATACCCTGCGATGCGCTCGATGTCGTCCGACGTGAGAAACGCGTGCGTTGCTTCAACCGAAGCCCGCCAGCAGGCGACCAGCTCGGCCAGCAGGCTCGTGTCGTCGCCAAGCTCAATGTCTTCGATGCGGAATGCCATTGTGCTCCTTCCGTGCACGCATGAAACCTTAAGGACTATAGCATACCGTGCTGCAGCGGTCGGGGTGCTGCTCGTGCGCTGCTTCTGCCAGTACTTCCGGTGCGAGACGAGAGCACCCATGAACGAGACGGGCTCTTCGCAGCGATACCTTGTTGCTCTTTGACAAAACAGTAAACGGCAGTAAAAGAAGTTCAAAACAGTAAAGCGCTGGGAGACGCTACGGAACCGCAGCGACCGCGGCTTAGGCGGGGCAGAAGCGTGAGCCGGACGTGCCGAAGTTGCACTTGAACGGAGAGGAAGGGGTGTGGTTCAATGGGTACTCTGATCGGGTAAGGAGGTGCGAAGTGAGCCAGCTTGAAGATTTGAATCGCGCCATGGCCTACATCGAGGAACACTTGGATGGCACGGTCGATATGGACGTGCTTGCACGCATTGCGGCGTGCTCGAAGTACCAGCTGCAGCGGATGTTCCCGTACCTGGCGGGCGTGACGCTGCCCGAATACATCCGTCGTCGCGTTATGACCCGGGCCGCCCAGGATCTGCGGGCGACGGACGCGAAGGTGATGGACGTGGCCCTGCGCTACGGCTACGACTCGCCGACGGCGTTCGCTCGGGCGTTCCGGCGCGTGCACGGTGCCTCGCCCAACGATGCTCGGCGTCCGCAGACTAAGCTGACGCTCTACCCGCGCTTCGTGTTCACCTTGTCCGTGAAAGGAGAAGAGCCAATGGATTACCGCATCATTGAACAGGGCGCCTTCCGCGTCGTCGGCATTCCGTCCGACAACGGGACGTGGGAGGTGGAAGATGCTGGGGAGAAGGCCGTCGATTACTGGGAGAAGTTGGGACCCCGCGTGCACGAGATTCTCGATCTCGTGGACGGCAGCGAGCCGGCTGGGCTGCTCGGCGTTCAGTTCTGCCGCGACGGCGCGTTCGACTGCTACATGGCCTGCGTCGCGACGAACCGCCCGTGCCCCGAGGGCATGGAGGAGCGCATCGTGGAAGCGGCTACCTATGCGGTGTTCGAATGCGTGGGACCCATGCCCGAGGCGATGACCAACCTGTGGCACCGCATCCTGACCGAGTGGCTGCCGTCTTCTGGTTACCGCTGGGAGAGCAAGACCGACGTGGAGCGCTACTTCACGCCGCGCATGACCGCCCCCGATAGCCGCAGCGAGGTCTGGCTCCCGGTGGTGAAAGCCTAGCGGAAGCGGGTTCTTTCCGCCCATTCCAGCAGCATCTATGGGGCGTCTTCGGCCGTCCCATAGATGCTCGGGAGCTAGCGCCGTTGGCCGGCGCTAGCCGCGCGCTACTTCTGCCAGTGCTTCAGGTGAGGGACGAGGACGCCCATGAAGGAGACGGCCTCTTCCTGCGACATGCCCGTGGCCTCCATGAGAAAGGGGGCCGTCTTCTCGATGAGTTCGTCTTCGCTTTGGTAGGCGAATTGGCCGCCGTCATAGCACCACTTGCAGTAGGCCATGTTCTCCGTGCCGTCGGCCTCGGTACCGTGGGGCATGTTGGGAACGGTGAAGGGGGTGCCACAGCATTGGCACAGCTGGCTCACGTCGATGTCGAAGAGCTGGATGACCGGCACGTCAAGCACAGCCGCGATGAGCTTGCGCATGTCCACGGACGGCTCGGTCTCGCCGTTTTCCCAGCGCGACACCGCCTGACGGGTGACGTAAAGCTTCTCGGCCAGATCTTGTTGGGTCATGCCGCGCTGCTCCCGCGCCGCGGCAAGGGTTTCCTTGAACGCCATGTTCGTCCTTTCTTGCAGGGCCCCCGGGTGGTTGCCCGCGTTTTTACAGGGGCGTCTGGGTGATTGCCCTCGTTCTCGCATGAGCTCATTCTGCCTGGTCGCCTGGCTCCCTTCAAGCAACATCTTGTTGCGCGCGGACGCTCATGGATGGTTGAAAGTTAGAAGAGGTTGTCTATCGGCGCCGGGCGCCGTGGGCGGCTTTCGGCTTGGTGGCTTCCGGGTGCTCGGCCAGACAGAGGTCGAGGAGCGTTTCAAGCTCCTCGGCGACATCTGTATCCGCGTCGCTGGGGTCGAGGCGCTGGAGCACGCCGAACTCGAAGGCGTCTTCGCCGTGCTGATCCCATAAGGCTTGCAGCCGCTTGTCCGGGTAAAGCCCCGACGACAGTTTTGTCCAGTTTCGTCAAACGAGCTAATCGTCGATCAAAGGGTTGTGAAGCATGCGCAATCCGCGCTCGATAGATTTTGTGTCAGTCTTGTCGCGCAAATGAAAGCTGATTCCCTGGTTGATGAAAAACTCGACGATCGCCTCGAGGGCGCCAGACTCCATGCTCTTCTTGATGGTTTGACTCTTCAACTGCTCAATGATTCCTCAAAAAAGAACCAATCGTTTGCCGAGGCGGTTCTTCGGTGTCATATGGCGACGCTCGTTCCATAGCATTCGCGGGGCGCTCTTTGGGAGTCTCCGCATTAAGGGGGGCGACCATTTTCATGGAAAGGAGAGTCTTTTACGATTCTCGAAAGCACGTGCCGGCGCCGTAGAGGCGAATCGTGCCGCCCTCGAGTTCGTGGGCGTCGCCCAGGTACTCCCAGCCGCACTTCTCGTAGAAGCCCACCAGATCAGTGACTAGGTACAGGCGGTTGTAGCCCATGGTGGCCGTCTCGGCCCGGGCGTGATCGAGTAGGTGCCGCGCGAGACCACGGTGACGATACTCTTCCTCCACGTACAGGGCGCAGAGGTTGGGGGCGAGGTCGGGCCGGTCGTGGAAGTCGTTCTCGATGATGCCGCAGCCCGCAATGATGGGGCTCGCGACCTCGTTGTTCGCGCGCACGATGTACCACTGAGGGACGGCGCTGCCAGCTCGGGCGCTTTCCCGCATGCTCTCCAGGTACGCATCTTCTGGAATGCCCCACTTCGCAGAGAACCACGCAGCCGCCTCTTCCGCCATTTCAGGATGATCCGCCACCCGCCAAATGCGCCAAGGCGCGGCTGCGCCCGGGGCCGTGCTTGGCTCTTCCCCCGAAGGCCAGCGGTCTCCATCGCCAGGCGTTCGCTTGCCGGGTTCTGCCTTTGGCTGCTGGCTAAAAAGTCGCTTCTCTTGTGGGGCGAAATAGTGCTCGGTGGCGTAGAGGTAGCGCTCTTCGAAGCGTTGCACGGCTTCCCTCGACTTTCTCGTGAAGGGAAGCAGCATGTCGTAGGCGTGGAACCAGTGGGGATACAGGTCCACGGAGGCTTCTATACCTGCGCGCTTGAGGTTCGCGACGTACTCAAGCGTCTCGCAATAGAACGGCTCTGCAGTGCCGACGTAAGTGTAGGCAGGAGGCAGCCTTGCGTAATTGGTTTCCCGGGCGGGAGCGGCGTAAGACGGTGGCATCGTGCCTCCTAAATCGCGGAGATAGTGTTTCCAGGCAAATCGGTTGGTGCGCGTGTTCCACACGGGTGCGTGATTGTCTCGCGAAGAGGCGGTCTCCCGGTCGTCCAGCATGGGGTAGAGGGGCATCTGGAAGGCGACGTTGACCTCGCCGAGATCTCGCGCCAAAAGGCAGGTGGCCACGGTGAGGCCGCCCCCGGCGCTTTCCCCGCCCACCATAATCTGTGCGTCGTTGATTCCCAGCTCGTCGGCGTGGACCTTCAGAAAAAGCAGAGCGGCGTAGCAGTCTTCCAGATCGGCGGGAAACGGTTTCTCGAACGCGGTGCGGTATTCCGGGGCCACTACCACGGCGCCGTGCTTTTCCACTAGAAAGCGGGCGTGGGACAGGAGTATTTTCTGGTACATGCCGTGAAGATGGCCTCCTCCGTGGAGCCACAGGATGCCAGGAGTGTTTTCTTGTGGCCGCGCGCTTTCCGTGGGGCGCAAGATAAGAACCCGTATGTCGCGATCCGAAGCGGGGATCATCCTTTTCTCGATAGTATGCAATTTCCGCGCGGCCATGTTCACCCTCTGGATTCCCGAGGTTTTTCTGCTCAGGGTAATATACCGCCAGAAGGCAGAGGGGTCAGAGGAGAAAAGCCCTGACGCGTATTCGGGCGATGCAATGCGTTCTATGGCCGAGGGTCTGCTCTTGCCGGCCTTTCGGTCGACGAACCCCCCGGTTTCTGCAGCAAATCTCGAGTTGTAAGCGTCTGCTTCCGCTTGTGGTAGAAGACGCGTCGAGTGGTTGGAGAGAAATGCCCGATCAGAGCGGTGCGCTTTAGGGCGATTACCCGAGAAGGCTGACGACGCCCTTCCTCGGACGCTTATAACTCAAGATTTCATGCAGAATAGGGTACCTTCGCCGACCGAGGGCCTTTGCGAGAACGGGTTCAGGGAGGTTAGTTTGCGAGAGCTGGTCTGCGGAGCGACGATGCCGCCACTCCGCAAAAGCAATTGCCTGAAGGAGGGATCTTTATCTAAGCGACGCCTTGCGGCCGAGCGCGCTCAGTGCTTGCGGGGTTCCCTCCACGTTCTCGGTGTGCCAGTTTTTGTGGCCGCCAACATACCGTGTGGCGTATCTGCCGGATGGGCGTAGGCTTCTAGCTCCTTTTGCCGCGCGTCGTTTGATGGACACCCTCTGTTTTTGGCTGCCATGTTGTTAATAGCTATATAGTTTAGAACTATACTATCAAGCAACAGGAAATCGGAGTCAAAGAAGGATAAGGCGGAAAGGTTCTATGGCTGACAAGACAGGCGGAGCAAAAGGTGAGGAGCTGCGCATCGAGCTTCTGCGAACCATTTTCAAATTCAAGAAACTTGCCAATTCCGGCTTGGGAATGAGACCGATAGACGGGAAACAGGACATCAGTCTCGCGGAATTCATGTTGCTAAGGGCGGTGGACGGCAACTCGGTCGATAACCCCTCGAACGTGAGCCCAACGGATATCGGGCAATTCCTCTCAGTCACTAAAGGCGCGGTGTCGCAAATGCTGAACTCACTTGAGGAGAAGGGCTTCATTTCGCGTGCCCTCTCGCGCGAGAACAGGCGCAACACGCTGGTTCTGCTCACGCCGAAGGGACGCGAGCTGCTCGGTGACGAGGAGAACGAGTTCAATGCAAAGCTCGATGCGCTCATAGAAACGATGGGGCGCAAGGACATCGAGGAGCTGATAGCCATAGTCGAAAGGCTGACGGAGGTTCTTGATAGCCCGCAATTCGCGGAATGAACCCGAGTCTGCTTGTCTTTGCCGCGAGGCTCCCTTTTCCCAGTAAGGAGAAACACAACATGGATATGAAGCAAGCCATGGTTGAAAGGCACATGGTCCGAAAATACACCGACAAACCTATTCCGACCGAAATCGTGCGGAGAATCAACGGGCGGGTCAGCGATGTCAACGCGGAATACCGTACCGATATCGAGCTGGTGAGAGATGACGGCTCCGCCTTTAATGCGGCAATCAAGCTCATTTTGGCCAAAGGCGTGCGCAACTACTTCATCCTTGCGGGCAGAGCCGCTCCCGATCTGCGCGAGCGGTTGGGAGCGGCGGGAGCCGATCTCATGCTGTTCTGCCAGACGTTGGGGCTGAACACCTGGTGGGTCGGCGGTACGTACAGCCACGCCAAGATGGCGCAAAAGGCGCCGGGCGATGAGGTGATTGGCATTATCGCCGTTGGCTACGGTGCCACGCAAGGGAAGCCGCACAAGTCGAAATCTGCCCAAGAGGTTGCGACCTACGAAGGCCCCGAGCCCGAGTGGTTCAAGAACGGTGTCGAGGCCGCGCTCCTTGCCCCCACTGCTCTTGGTAAACAGGCGTTTAAGATAGAAGGTGCGGGTGATGAGGTTTCCATCACGTACGAGCCGGGAGCATTCGCGGGCGAAGACCTCGGTCTGGTGAAGTATCACTTTGCCCTAGGGGTGGGTAGCCATTCGTTTTGCTGGAAAGCCGCCCGTTGAATCTTCTGAGCCAGCCGATTTACTGAGTCCAGGCTTAGCGTCCGAGCGCGCTCAGCGCTTGCAAGGTGGGCTGCACGTTTTCGGCGTGCCAGTTTTTGTAGCCGCCGGCGTACTGCGTGGCGTATATACCGGACAGTCGCAGGTCGCTCAGCTCCTTTTGCTGGGTGGTGAGGCGCACAGCGCCGCTGCTGGTCTCGATGTCGATGACTACGTTGAGCAAGTCGTTGATAAGCTTCACAGATTCAATGTCCGCATACGGAATAACGAGCGAGACGTCCCGTTCCAACGTTCCCCAAAACGACTCGAATGGAAGCAGGATGAGTTCGTTCTCGCACATCTGGAGGACCGCCACATCCCATGTCTCGAAAAAGCGGACGATCTTCTCGCTCAAATCTCCCGCCGCGCCCTTGACGATGATGCACCGATCCTCCAGAGGCGCGTAGCCGGCCTCGATCGCATATTCCCAAACCTTCTCTTCGCGGGCCATAGTTGTTGCTCCTTTCGCTCGGGTTTGCGTCGGCGGGCATTATTTTCCCGATTCGCCCCTATGCCTGCAAATGGGTCGTATTGGTAAAATACCTGTTCAAAGGCCCTGTAAAAGACTTTTGACAGCTGCGTCTGCGCCATTTTGCAAGACTTGTGGGATATCATTTCGGTGCACACAAGCGGCGCGACACGCCAACGGGTAATCGAAAGGAAGGGATCGATGGAGCTGGCTCGGCAGTTGAAGGCCAAGCGGGAAGAGCGCGGGCTTTCCCAGGGCGAGGTTTCGAAGGCGATCTTCGTGTCACGCCAGACCATCTCGAGTTGGGAGAACGACAAGACCTATCCGGACGTGCAGAGCCTGCTGCTTCTCAGCCAGCTGTTCGAGGTTTCCGTCGACGAGCTTGTGAGGGGAGATGTGGTCGCCATGCAGCAGGCTATCGCGGAAGACTCGCGCATACTGCTTGCAGGGTTGTTGCTCGCTTTGGAAGGATAGGCTGCCAATCGCACTGACGCATTGGCGTAGATTCAGTGTGACTGTTTAAATCTGCGAATACTACTTTGCGCGACAGAGGATTATGTCCGGACTTCTCCCTAGTGCTCTATCGCGAGCAGGCTGTCGCGGGTGTCTTTTTGAACCAGGGGGCGCATGCTGTCTGCGTAGCGGGCGACGTTGGCGTCTCTTAGTGCGGAGACGATTTTGGGCGCGAGGGCGGGCTTGGCCTTGGCGAGCAGGGGGAGCAACTTTATGCACTGTCTCGCGCAGATGGGCTTTTCGTCGGTTATATGCTCGAGGTACCCGCCGATTATGCCGTCGATTTTGTCGTCGACGTCCCACTTCGCGTTGTGGGCTATCAGCGCGAGCCCGCGCGTGCGAACGTACGAGTTGCCGCTGCTCGCCATTGCGATGAACTTGTCCATGTGTGGGTAGAGGCAGTTGCTCTCGGCGCTCATTTCCTCCAGCGCTTTCAGCGCCTGATATGCCTGCGAGTTGTCTTGCGACGTCAGAAGCTCAAGCAGCTCTTCGACCTTCTCGCTCATCGTGTCTCCCTTTTAGCTATTTTGCTGCAAGCAGGTGGCAAGTCGGGCGCTCCTCGACGAAGGGCGCCCGACAGGTCGATTGAAAGCTGGCGCGGAGTTTTACTCCCACTCGACCGTGCCCACGGGTTTGGGCGTGATAAAACAATAGTGTTCCATTTTTACGATTTCGTCCTTGTTTTATCCGCAGTTTCTTCTCGTTGTCAGCTGTATTCGGTTGGCCCTTCTGAGGGAAAACTCATCCCAAACTCAGTCTTTTTCATTCAATCATTTCGTGAGTTTCGCGCCTGAGTTCCGACGAAGGATGGATTTGCTGCGTGACCTGTGAAAACCCGCTATCCCCGTTCGATTGAATCCTTTTCTTTCGAATGAAACCCCATCGAGAACGCGACTACGATAAGGGTTCTTGATGCCCTTCATTTCGAGTCGGCTTGCCAAGCATCATTCTGATCGAAACTCAAAGGGGGCAAGTTCGCTCTTCAGAAGGATTTCGCTGTCATTCCAGAACAAACTCACGACATCTCCGAAGATAGCTAAGAATGAGATTCCACCTCGCTAACGTAGGAGCTCCTGCTTGCGAGGACATCCAGCAATTTCGATTCCGGGTCGTCATCGAAGGTGACCTTCGCGATCGATCTCCACTTGCGTGGGGGCATGCCGACCGATTTCGCGAAGAGGGCGGAAAAGCTTGTTGCTCGTGCATACCCGCAACGATGCGCTACCTCGTCTATGCTCATATCATGGTCGGTGAGCAGTCTTTTCGCCAGCTCGATTCTTTCCGAGGAGACGAACTCGGTCACTGTCAATCCCGTCACCTGCTTGAATGTCTTCTTGAATTTGGTTGACCCCATGTTCGCGGCCTCGAGCAGATCCTTCTGCCTGATCGCACCGCCTAGGTTGTTCTCGATGTACGATACGGCTCTCGCGATCGAAAGGCGGTCCTGCTCGGCCACTCCCTCGCACAGACTCTCTCCCATCCTGAGCAGCCTTGCCATCACCAAGTTCGCGATTCCGGAATACAGGAGGCTCGCTTCCGGCCCCGGGATCTCCCTTGGAGTTATCTCGCCGAGCATCTCCGCTATTTCCGGATCCCAGGAAGCCTGGTTCCTCAGACCCTTCAGGCTGGTCGCTAGCGGTTTTAGCGCCTTGTCGATTCTTTCCCCGAAGACGCTTTGACAGTATTCGTCGTAGTACTCGATCTCCGTGTAAGAGAATCTCGCTTCTTTTGGAAGCAGGATCGAGCTTGTCTTGGGCTTTGCTTCCAGAAAGGCGGAAACGCTTGATTGCGGCATGAGGCCATGTCTTTCGCGGCGGACGGCGAAATAACCGCCAGAATCGAAACAGAAGGGCAGGGGTTCTTTCAAAGTGAAATCGCAGCAGACGACGGAGAAGAACCGCCGCGCCTCCCACGCCCAGTACCACCCCTCGCATCTGCGCCCGTCGCCTTCGAAGAGGGACCCCTCTCCGTTCCATCCATCTGCCAAGACGAGGCCGATTGGCTCAAGCGAGGCCGCAAAGGTCTCCGCCGCGGCTTGCGCAGCGTGGGAGAACATCGTTTCCCTGTCGTACATCTTCCGATCCTTTTATTCGCGTTCGGACGCAATTCTTGCGCGCTCGGACTTTTCCTTCCAGGTGCAATCTGATTCAGATTAACCAAGGCTAACATTTCTTTGTCAATTATAGCGATAAAAGAAAGGCTCTCTGGTTTTGCGAAGAAGAACACGGAAAACACTCGCGGAGGACATTGACGTCAGAACGAAGATAGCCATGCTCGTCGTGCTCATAGCGACCGGAGCCATCGTGAAGGATTACGTTCTGGGCTCGGTCCTCTTTGCCGTCGTCGTCCTCCTCTCCTTCGCAATCGGGCGCGGAAGGATGGCGGCTTCTTTCTCTTTCGCCTATCTCTTTCTCATGGGCATCTTCTGGGTCACGACGATGCTTCCGCCGAACGCCGCCGGAGCCCTCGGCTCGTTCGCCCTGGCTTGCCGCACCTGCATGCCCATCTGCCTGTTCGCGGCGGTCTTCGCGACCACTACCAAGATTGGCGACCTCACGGCCGCCCTCTACGGGATGAGGCTGCCGAAGACGGTTGTCGTTCCGCTGGTGATAGCGGTGCGGTTCTTTCCGACGCTCAAGGAGGAGTCTTCTGCCGTAGCGGACGCGATGAGGGTGAGGGGGCTCGCCCTTTCGCTTAAGAATCTCGTTTCGAAGCCGGCGCTGATGTTCGAATCCGTGGTCGTGCCCGTGATGCTGCGCTGCGCCAAGATCGCAGACGAGCTCGCTGCTGCGGCGGTTGCGCGCGGCATCGACCGGCCTGGAAGGAAGACCTCCTACAACGCGCCCCGGTTCGGATGGGTCGATTTCCTGCCTCTCTCGATCCTTGCCGCCTGCTGCTTGCTTCTTGTGGTTGCTAAGGCCAATCAGGGGATCGGAGGGTTACTGTGACGAAAAACGCTGTCGAGCTCAGAAGCGTCTCCTTCACCTATGCGGGGTTCGATGCTCCGGCGGTCGACGACGTGAGCTTTGCCGTCGCGCCGGGCGAATGCATCGTTCTTTGCGGGGAATCTGGCTGCGGAAAGACCACCGCGACCCGGATCGTCAACGGGCTGGCGGGTGGGTTCTATGAGGGTAGTCGGACGGGAAAGATCCTCATAGCGGGCAGGGATGTCGACGACCTGGAGGATTGGGAGCTCTCGTCTTTGACGGGCAGCGTTTTCCAGAACCCTCGCACTCAGTTCTTCAACCTCGACACGACCGGCGAGATTGCGTTTGGCATGGAGAACCTCGGCGTTCCCAGGGAGGAGATGCACAGGCGAGTGCGCGACGTCGTGCGCGAGCTCGGCATAGAGTGCCTGATGGGCAGAGGCATCTTCGAGCTCTCCGGGGGCCAGATGCAATCGGTGGCCTTCGCGAGCGCATGGGCCTGCAAGCCGAGCGTCTATGTCCTCGACGAGCCTTCGAGCAATCTGGACCCTCCCTCCATGGAGAAGCTCGCCTCCTTCATCTCGAAAGCCAAGTCGAGCGGGTCTGCCGTGATCATCGCCGAGCACAGGCTCTCCTACCTCGCGAGCGTCGCCGACCGGTACTTGCTCTTCGAAGGCGGTTCTGTCGCCGCCGAATGGGACGCGCAGCGATTCCTGGGGCTGCCCGACTCCGAGCGAGAGTCTTGCGGGCTCAGATCCTCCGAGCCGCCGAAGCTCGCCGACCTGATGCAGCGCCTTTCCCGTCCCGTCTCCGCCTTTCCCGCCGTCGAGGCGAGGGGAATCTATGCGGGGTACGAGAAGGGTGTGCCGGTCCTCGAGGGGATTACCGTCTCGTTCGACCCCGGGAGGGTCGTCGGCGTGGTCGGGCGAAACGGGGCAGGCAAGTCAACCCTGCTCAAGTGCCTGGCGGGGATCAAGAAAGAAGAGCTCGGGCATGTCCGGTTCCAAGGCTCGGTGATCCCTCCCAAGAGAAGACCCAATCATGCGTTTCTGGTCATGCAAGACCCCGACTACCAGCTCTTTCGCCCGAGCGTGCGCGACGAGTTGGCATCCGCGGCCCCGTCTCCTTCCGACGTCGACGAACTTCGTCTCGAAGCGGTCCTGGAGGAGTTTGGCCTGGGAGATGTCGCCGACCGCCATCCCGCATCGCTCTCGGGAGGGCAGAAGCAGCGGTGCGTCTGCGCCATCGCGTCGGAATCGGGAGCGCAGGCGCTTCTCCTCGACGAGCCCACGAGCGGCCTGGACTTCCGGAACATGGAGCGCCTCGCGCTCATCTTGCGCGAAGAGGCGTCTCGCGGGAAGACGGTGGCGGTCGTCAGCCACGACACGGAGTTCCTGTCTAAGGCCTGCGACCAGATCGTGCTCATCGAGTGAGCCGGCCTGCAAAGACTGAGAAGGATTCCTATGAAAGAAAGGATTTGGAAATGACAGCAAAAGCAAAACAGAAGGAAAGCGGCAGCCTCAGCTCCAGGGACCTCATAGCCCTCGGCGTCTTCTCTCTGCTGTTCATGGTGGTGAGCATGCTCGTCGTGGGAATCACCTCCATGAGCGTCGTGGCGTACTGCGGCTGCTGCGCCATCGCGGCGATACCCGCCGGGATCGTCTGGGTCTACATGCATGCGCGCGTGCCGCGCGCAGGAACCTCGCTGATCATGGCCCTCGTCTTCGCCGTGGTCATCTTCGTCATCGGGTCGGGATGGCCCGTGGCGCTCGGCCTCGCCGTCGGCGGCGCCGTCTCCGAGCTGGCGCGGAAAGCGCTCGGGTACGGGAGGTTCGCAGGCGTCGCCGTGGGGTACGCGCTTTTCGAGACCTGCTGGGCGGCGGGCCTTTTCGTTCCCATGTTCGCCTCCCAGGACTACTACCGCGAGCTGATGGGGTCCAACAGCATCGACCCGGCCTACATGGAAGCCCTTCTGTCCACGGTGACTCCCGAGACGTTCGCGATCATCGCGGTCGTGACCTTCGCGGGCGGCATCATCGGCTCGCTGGTCGGACGGGCGGTGTTCAAGAAGCACCTCGAGCGCGCGGGAATCGCCTAGCGCCCTTTTTCAAAGCAACATGAGAGAAGAGGTATTCAATGAGCAAGGAAAGCAAAGGAAGGAAGCCGGGGGCCCTTTCCCGCTGCCTGCGGTTCGCGGGGAGAAGAAAGCCCCTCGTGTTCGCCTCCATGGCGCTGGCGGTCCTATCCGCGGCGGCGTCCTTCGTCCCATACGTGGCGATCTACTTCATGATTAGGGATGCGGTCGGGGTCTATCCGAACCTGGCCGCCGTCGACGTTTCGGCGATGACGGGCTACGCGGGCTTGGCGGTGGCAGGCATAGTCGTTGACGTGGGGTGCTATCTTGCCGCGCTGCTGTGCTCTCACGCCGCGGCGTTCGACGCGCAGTACCGCACGAAGCTCGATATCGCCGCCCATCTCGGGAGGATCCCTCTTGGGCACATAGCGCGGCTCGGCACGGGTAGGATCTCGAAGGTCATGGACGAGAGCGTCGGCGGGATCGAGCAGTTCATCGGCCATTCCATCCCGGACCTGGCGGCCACCGCCGCCGCGCCCGTCGTCTTGGTGGCGCTGCTCTTCGTCTTCGACTGGCGCTTCGGCGTCGCCACGCTGGCGGCGGTCGCCGTCGCATGCGTCGTGCAGTTCTCCGGCTACGCCGACAAGCGCGTCATGGCGAGCATGGGGCGCTACCAGGAAGTCAAGGAGCAGATGGGCAACGCCTCCGTGGAGTACGTCCGCGGAATGCGCGTCGTGAAGGCTTTCGGCCAGACGGCGCGCTCGTTCAAGCGCCTCTCCGACGCGATAAAGGACTACACCGGCCTCTCCCTCGACGTCACGCTCTTCTTCAGGAACTCCATGCCGGGCTTCACGGCGGTCCTCAACAACGCGTACCTGTTCGTCCTGCCCGTCGGCATACTCCTCGCCCCGGGCGCGCAGGACTGGCCGACGTTCGTGCTCTCGCTCGTCTTCTACCTCCTGTTCGTGCATTCGATATCGAGCGTGTTCACGAAGATCCTCTACGTGAGCGAGGACGGGATGCTCGCCCAGGCAAACATCGACCGCATCGACTCCGTGCTCGGCATCGAAGAGCTCTCTTGTCCCGAGACGCCGAAAGCCCCGAAGGACGCCTCGGTGTCCCTGCGGGACGTGACTTTCTCCTACGAAGACGACGCGGAGCCGGCGTTGCGCAACGTCTCGCTGGAAATCCCCGCCGGCACGGTGTGCGCGGTCGTCGGGCCGAGCGGCTCGGGCAAATCGACCCTCGCGAACCTCGTCGCCCGCTTCTGGGACGTCGATTCGGGCCAGGTTCTCGTCGGCGGCGTCGACGTCCGCGAGATGGGCCAGGATGAGCTGATGGGCAGCCTCAGCCTGGTGTTCCAGGATTCCCACCTCTTTCGCGAGAGCGTCGCGGAGAACATCAGGCGCGGCAGGCCGGGGGCGACCGACGACGAGGTGGTCGAGGCCGCGAAGGCCGCCCAGGCGGACGCGTTCATCAGCAGCCTTCCCCATGGCTACGCCACGGTAATAGGCTCCGAAGGCGTGCACCTGTCCGGCGGCGAACAGCAGCGGATAGCCATCGCGCGCTCGATCATCTCGGACGCGCCCATCGTGGTGCTGGACGAGGCGACCGCGTTCTCCGATCCCGAGAACGAGCATTTGATCCAGAAGGCGTTCGAGAGGCTCATGGCCGGCAAGACCGTGATCATGGTCGCCCACAGGCTCTCCACGGTCGTCGGTGCCGACAAGATAGTCGTGCTCGACGGCGGGCGCAAAGTCGAGGAAGGCACCCATCAAGAGCTCCTCGCCGCATCGGGGACGTACGCGAAGATGTGGAAGCAGTACACGGAAGCGGTCGAATGGGGCATCGAAGCGGCCCCGCGCGACGACACCCGATCCTCCGAAGCGACCGCCCCGCATGCAACGCAGGGCGTCTCCGCCGAGGAGTGCGACCCTGCGGAGAAACCCGGCAAGCCGTCGAGCGGCAGGGCGCCTTGGCTTCAGAGGACGTTCAACCTTTCCGACGAGGGCTACGTCGGCCTCAAGCGCTCGGCCATTGCTTGCACCTTGAGCGATCTGGCGCTCATGATCCCCTTCGTCTGCACGGTCGCCGCGTTCGCGGCTCTCGTGGGGACCCTTGCGGGCGAGCCGTTCGACGCCGCCGCGCTCTGGTCAATCTTCGCCGTGGGGCTTGCGGGGATGGTGGTGGTCTTCGTCGCTTCGAGAAACGACTACAAGAAAACCTACGTGGCCGCGTACACCGAGTCCGAAGGCACCCGCCTGCGCCTCGCCGACCACCTGAGGAAGCTGCCCATGAGCTTCTTCAACCGCCGGGACACGACCGACGTGGCCGACCGCATCATGGGGGACGTGACGGCGCAGGAGTCCATGCTCTCGTCGACGCTCCCGCAGCTCATCGCCGGAATCGTGTCGACCGTGGTCATCTGTACGATGCTGGCATTCTTCGACTGGCGGCTCGCCTGCTGCGTTATGGTCACGCTTCCGCTTTCGGCAGGGGTCATCGCCTTGAGCCGCCGTCATCAGTCGCGCCTTTTCGAAAGGCAGAATCGAGTCCGCCTGGATGCGCTGGCGTGCGTGCAGGACTACCTCGAGGGCATCAAGGACATGAGGGCCTGCAGGGCGGTGGGCAAGGACTCCGCCGCCATGGAGCAGGCGATGCTCGAGCTCAAGAGGGTGACGATGCGGGTCGAGCTCGCCGTCGACGTCTCCGTCTCCCTCGCGAGCGCCATCCTCCGCTCGGGAGTCGGTTTGACCGCCTGCGTCGGGGCGGTGCTTCTCGCCTCCGGCGGCGTGGACTTCATGGTTCTGCTCATGTTCTTGCTCATCGTCTCCCGCGTCTACGGGCCCATCCTCGCCCTCGTCTCGCAGCTGCCCAACCTTCTCAACCTCTCGACGAAGACCGCCCGCATCAAGGCGGTCATGGACGAGCCCGAAGCGAGGGGATCCGCCTCGGCGGATGTGCCCGGCCACGACCTGTCCTTCCAGGGCGTCCGGTTCGGGTACGGCGACGAAGAGGTGCTCCACGGCGTAAGCTTCGTCGCGCGCGAGGGGGAAGTCACCGCGCTCGTCGGGCCGAGCGGCTCGGGCAAGTCGACCTGCGCCCAGCTGGCGGCCAAATTCTGGGAGCCCGACAGCGGCAGGGTCCTCTGCTCTGGAAAGGACATCGCCGAGTTCTCCGAGGAATCGTGGCTCGCGCACGTCTCCATAGTCTTCCAGGACGTGGTCCTTTTCGACGACACGGTTGCGAACAATATTCGCATCGGCCGCGAAGGCGCCTCCGACGAAGAGGTGGCCGAGGCTGCAAGGGCGGCGCACTGCCTGGAGTTCATCGAGAGGCTTCCCCAGGGGTTCGACACGGTGCTGGGCGAGAACGGCGCCTCCCTCTCGGGCGGGGAGCGCCAGCGCCTCTCCATTGCGAGGGCTCTCCTGAAAGACGCGCCCGTGGTGCTCCTCGACGAGGCGACCGCCTCGCTCGACCCCGAGAACGAGACGCTTATCCAGAGAGCGGTCGGAACCCTGTGCGCAGGCAAAACGGTAATCGTCATCGCCCATCGACTGAGGACCGTCGCCAATGCGGACAAGATCGTCGTCCTAGACAGCGGGCGCGTGGCGGAGGAGGGGAACCACAAGACGCTGCTCGCCGAAGACGGGCTGTACGCGAGGCTGTGGAGGCTCCAGCAGGAAATCTCGTCGTGGACCGTTCCCGCCGACAGGGGCGATGCCGCCGATGTCCCGACGGGCAGATGAGCGGATGGGCGGGCGAGAATCCTCCGAGGACTACCTCGAGGCCATCCTCGTGATCCGCCGCCTGCGCGGGTCGTGCCGCAACGTGGACATCGCCGAGCGCATGGGCGTCGCCAAGCCGAGCGTCACCAAGGCGCTCGGCAACCTGGCGCGCAGGGGCCTCGCCGAGGTGGTCGGCCGCGACGTGCGGCTGACCGAGGAGGGCGCCAGGCCCATCTGCTCCGCGATGGCGGTTACCGTCAGGCCATCGGTATAGCGCAGCCGGGTAAGCTGCTGCTGAGCCGGGGTAAGGCAGCGGGTGCAGCCGTACTGCAGCAGCCGGCGCAGGGCCAGCCGTTCCTCGCTGGGGCCGCTTTCCTCCCGCGGGATGTAAAATTCCAGCGTGGCGGTACTGATGCAGCGCGCGACGCGTTTTAAGGGGCGGGGGGTGAATTTAGTTGTAGTAGTCATGCAGAATCCTCTCCGTTTCTCTGGTATCCACGAGCTCGAACCGCAGCAGCTCAATGCGCTGTTTCAGGTCGAAGTAATGCGGTCCTCGTGCTGTTTTGATCTCTTCCTTGAGCTGTGTCAGCCGGTCCTCCAGCAGTTCCACGCTGCGGTGGTACTCCCCGGCCAGTTCGGCAATTCCCATCATGTTTTCTCGGTTTCCTCTCTTTTTCTCGATGCGGCTTGGTAGCTTTCGGCGAAGGGACCCGTTTTTGTCAAGAACATTTGTTCTCTCTTCTTAGCGTACTCCGCTTTTGGCGTTCTGTCAACCGTTATTTTTGCAAAGTCCCATAAAACGGTCGCCAAAAAACTTCACTGATTTTTGGCAGATAAAATTTTGTCGAAAGGCTTGACATTCCCGAAAAAATCACTACGATAAGCTATCCCAGGGGTTGGGGAGGTACTTCCCGGCCCCAATCCGGGACCGAGAAGGAGAGAAAACGATGTATGGCATCAAACTGCGCCAGCTGCGGCGGCAGCTGGGCCTGACCCAGCGGCAGCTGGGGACACTGTGCGGGGTAGGCGGCACCACCATCAGCATGATAGAGCATGGCAAGCGGCTGCCCGGCCGGGAAACCCTGCGCCGGCTGCAGGCGGATCATCGGCTTTCATCCTCAAGGCCGAGGTAAGA
>OLPA01000907.1_pt1 | contig 26780 bp, 20 predicted proteins | sample 1672811 | NCBI WGS metagenome assembly OLPA01 (sample SAMEA3136726, study PRJEB25190) | human gut metagenome | biome: human gut; feature: human-associated habitat; material: faeces | place: Austria | collected 2013
CTGTTGTGCCTGTTCGCGCTCTATGGCTTGTCCATCTGTTCAGTTTCCATGTAGTTGAGCGGTTTTGAGTGAGTTTCTTAATCCTGAGTTCTAGTTTGATTGCACTGTGGTCTGAGAGACAGTTTGTTATAATTTCTGTTCTTTTACATTTGCTGAGGAGAGCTTTACTTCCAAGTATGTGGTCAATTTTGGAATAGGTGTGGTGTGGTGCTGAAAAAAATGTATATTCTGTTGATTTGGTGCCCCGGCGACCCTGACCCCGGCGAAACGCCCCGGTGCGGCAGATATGCAGAGTGCGCATATTGCCGTGTTGGACATCGCCGCAAATAAGCTGTACAATAAGGGGTATGGGGCGCAAGCCCCATATTGGCGGCAAGACCCGCCGTAGAACCTCGCCCAGACATCCCCCACGGGCGGGTCGCGGCAGTGCAGGACTTTTCCGTGCCTGCGTGTTTCTATTCTATCAGCTAAACCCTCGCCCCTCGGAGAGGGCAGGGCGGGCCGAACAGGACCCGCCCGTTTCCCTGGCTCATCCTCGCCCACCTGCGGCGGACGTCAAAAAAATATGTAAGACGAAAACTGCCGTTGCGCGGCCCAAAGGGACGCGGCGGCAGTTTTTGCGTAGAGGTGAACAACTATGTATGAATCCCTACGAAAGAAAGGCCGACCATTGACCGAGAATGAGCGCAATTTGATTTCGCATCTTCTGCGCCTAGGCCACACGCAAACAGATATAGCTAAGGTGATAGGTGTGTACCCGTCCACCATCTGCCGCGAACTGCGCCGTGGCGAGGTCGAACTACTGAACAGTGACAAGTGGATATACTACAAGACCTATTCACCCCAAAAGGCCCAGATGCAGGCTGACTACATGAAAACCGCCCACGGCCCAGACCTAAAGATAGGCAATCGGCGGGACTACCTCGCCGCACTGGAGGCCTACATGCTGACCGGATCCAGTCCAGAGGACGCAATATCGAAAGTTGGCGACGATTACGGCATCCGTATAAGCAAGACGACCTGCTACCGCTACATAAAAATGCGCCTTTTCCCATCCCTGCGCTATAAGCACCTGCCACAAGGCCACCCAAAGAAAGGCAATGGCCAGGTGCACCGCTCCAACGTGGCACACCCGGGCCACCGAAGCATAGAGCGCCGGGCGCATGCCATACGTACCCGGCAAGCCCCGTTTCACTGGGAAATCGATAGCGTGGTAGGCAAGGCCGAGGGCAAAAGCGAAAGCTGTTTGGTAATGACCGAGCGGACGACCCGCGCCGAAATCGTCCTAAAGGTCAAGGACAAAACCGCCGGCGAAACCGTAAAGGCTCTGCAACGGCTCAAACGCGAGATTGGCCGCGATTGGTATATGATCTTCAAGACATTGACCTGCGATAATGGCCCGGAATTTGCTGACCAGGCCGGTATAGATGCTCTCGGCGTGACTACGTTCTACTGCCATCCGCAAGCCCCGCATGAGCGCGGCACGAATGAGGTAACAAACAAGCTTGTGCGCCGTAAACTGCCCAAAGGTAAGAGCATGGCCAAGGTGACGCAGAAGCAGGCCACCGAGGTACAACACTGGGTAAACCATTACACCCGCCCGATGTTTGGCGGCAAGTCTGCCGCCGATAAACTCCGCGCGGAACTGGACAAGCTACCGCTGTATAACCGCGCTAAGGTGTACAAGTTCTTCGACCTGTAGCCAGATGGCCCAATAGCCCCACACAGCCCGCCACATAGTGACGGGCTAAAAGTGTTGTGCAAAACCAAACACCGCCCCATGGCCAGGCCACGGGGCGGTTGAACTGTGTCTTAAGCAACATTTATCTATTGACACATTGAAATTTATTGTCTAATTTTGTCACAAACCCTTGACAGTAGCAATTTTGTGCGGGCTTGTGCGAATTATTTGAATTGGGACGCTCAGATGGAGATGGCGTTTGCGATCTCGATCATGTCGCGGTCGATGGTCTTGTGCATCGAGAGGGCCACATTGACATCGTAGTCGACGATCTTATCGCCGGAGACGGCGACAACGCGGTTGTAGATGCCCTTATCGATCAGGTCGATGGCGTGGTAGCCCATCAGAGAAGCGTTGACGCGGTCACGCACCGTGGGAGAACCGCCGCGCTGGATGTGGCCCAGAACGGTTGCGCGGGAGTCGACACCGGTAGCAGCCTGGATCTGGTTGGCCAGCTCCTGGGCACCGATGACGCCCTCGGACACGATGATGATGAAGTGCTTCTTGCCGGTGACCTGGGTCTGGCGCATGCGCTGCAGGATGTCGCGCTCGAAGTCGAAGGGGATCTCCGGCAGCAGGACAGCGACAGCGCCGGTAGCGATGCCGACATTCAGGGCAATATAACCGGCGTGGTGGCCCATAACCTCAACGACGCTGCAACGGTCGTGGCTCTGGGTGGTGTCGCGCAGTTTATCGATAGCCTCGACAGCAGTGTTCATGGCTGTGTCGTAACCGATGGTGTATTCACTGCAGGCAATGTCGTTATCGATGGTGCCGGGCAGGCCGATGCAGGGGATGCCCTGGTTGGCCAGCGCACGGGCACCCATGAAGGAGCCGTCGCCTCCAATCACGACCAGTGCGTCGATGCCCAGTTCTTTGCAGCGGGCAAGGCCCTTGGCCTGGCCTTCCTGGGTCTTGAACTCCAGGCAGCGTGCCGTATAGAGGATCGTGCCGCCGCGGTGGATGATCTCCGATACGCTGCGGACGTTCATTTCGTAAACTTCGCCATTGATCAGGCCGTTGTAGCCACGCTGGATACCCATCATGCGGTAACCTTTGCTAATGCCAGCGCGAACGATTGCGCGAACGGCGGCATTCATGCCGGGGGCGTCACCGCCGCTGGTCAGAACACCGATGGTTTTAATTTCCTTAGCCATAAAACAAGCCCCTCCTATTTTGGGCACATTGCGCCACATTGCCAGAAGCTAGAATAAATTTTTAACAATCTCTGTGACGTATCCATTATAGCACAACTCCAGCGTCTAGATTATGGATAATTCTTGCAAAGTGCATGGATTTATTTTGCATTTTGTTCAGCCGTCTGAACTTTTACATGATCTTTACCCAAAATGCGTTCCAATTCGGCGCGCAACAGCGGGTCATCCTTGATGGCCATATGGCGGGCCAGCACCTTTTGACCGGTGTCCGCAAAGCGGAAATAGACCTTGGTAGTGCCGCCGTCAAAGATGTTGCACAGCAGGTTTTCCACCTTGTGCATCTCCGGGCCCTGGCGGCTGGGCACCGTCAGGAAATAGCCGGCGGTCTCTCCCCCGCCGGTCTCGCGGCGGACTTTTTCCACCCGGTTTTTACCGAAAGATTGGCTCGGGTCGTAGTGCTCGATGGGCTGCACCCCCTCGACGATTAGGCGGGCGGCTTCTTCCTCTTTTACAGAGACGCGGCCGTTGGCCACGACGACGGCGTTTTCCTGCAGGGCAGCGCGGCACTCGGCCAGCACCCGCGGGAAGATCAGCAGTTCCATCGTACCGGTCAGATCCTCGACGGTGGTAAAGGCCATCAGCGTGTTGGACTTGGTGGTCATGATCTTATTTTTGACGACCGTACAAAGGATCGTGACGTTCTGGTTGTCAAAACGCTTGGCGTCCTCGCCCTGCAGGTCGGCGATGGTGCAGGTGGAGATCTGGCTGATCTGGGCGCGGTAGGCGTCCAGCGGGTGGCCGGACAGGTAGAGGCCAGAGACCTCTTTTTCCATTTTGAGCAGATCGCCGGCGGGATATTCCGGCGTGTTGGGGATCTTGTAATCGCTGGCGGCCTGCTCCTGTTCTCCGCCCATCATGCCGAAAAGGTCCATCTGGCCTTCCAGGTTTTGGCGGGCGTCGGTCTCGACGCTTTTCAGGATACCCTCGGCGCTGTCGATCATAGCGCGGCGGCTGGGCTCCAGCGCATCGAAGGAGCCTGCCTTGATGAGGTTTTCCAGCGCGCGGCGATTCAGTTCGTTGCCGTGCAGCCGCTTGCAGAAATCGTACAGGCTGCGGTAGGGGCGGTTTTTGCGCTCCTTTACCACCGAATCGATCAGGTTGCGGCCCACGCTTTTGACGGCGTTGAGACCGAAGCGGATGCTGTCGCCATCGACGGTGAAGCCGCCGCGGGAGACGTTGATGTCCGGCGGCAGGACCTTGATGCCCAAGCGCTGGCACTCGGAAGTATATTCGATAACTTTCGACGTATTATCGAGCACACTGGTCAGCAGGGCGGCCATGAACTCGTGGGGGTAATGGCACTTGAGGTAGGCTGTCTGGAAGGCCACGTAGGCGTAGCAGGCCGCGTGGGACTTGTTGAAGGCGTAGGAGGCAAAACTGATCATATCATCGTAGATCTGGTTTGCCACTGCCTCCGGGATGCCGTTTTTGACGCAGCCAGCGCACTCCTTGCCCGGCTCGGTGCATCCATGGACAAAATGTTCGCGCTCGGCCTCCATGACCTTGAGCTTTTTCTTGCTCATAGCGCGGCGCACATTGTCGGCCTGGCCGAAGCTGAAGCCTGCCAGCTCACGGCAGATCTGCATGACCTGCTCCTGATAAATGACGACACCGTTGGTCACATCCACGATGTGGGCCATCTGCGGGGTCTGGTAAACGACCTTGGACGGGTCCTTTCTGTTGCGCAAATACGTTGGGATGGAATCCATCGGGCCGGGGCGATACAGCGAGATCAGGGCGATGACATCTTCCAGGTTTTTCGGGCGCATGCTCATCAGCACCTGGGTCATGCCGGTAGATTCAAGCTGGAAGATGCCCATCGTCTCGCCGCGGGTCAGCATCTCGTAGGTGGCGGGGTCGTCGTAGTCAATGTTGGCCACCCGGAAATCCGGGTCCTTGGTGTGGCGGACGGCCATCTCGGTATCGTGGATGACGGTGAGGGTGCGCAGGCCCAGGAAGTCCATCTTCAGCAGGCCCAGGCGCTCGATCTCCACCATGTTGAACTGGGTGACCGGCAGACCGTCGTTGGTGGACAGGGGCACGTACTCGGTGGCCGGTTCACGGGTAATGACGACGCCGGCGGCGTGGGTGGAGGCATGGCGGGGCATGCCCTCGACTTTTAACGAAGTGTCGATGAGTTCATGCACCTGATTGTCACCGTCATAAAGGGCTTTCAGGTCGGGGCTGACCTCCAGCGCCTTTTTCAGCGTCATCTTCAGCTCCATGGGGATGAGCTTGGCCACGCGGTCCACGTCCTGGTAGGTCATGCCCATCACGCGGCCCACATCGCGCACGGCGGCGCGGGCGGCCATCGTACCAAAGGTAACGATCTGGGCCACATGGTCGCGGCCGTACTTTTCGTTGACGTAGTCGATGACCTCCTGGCGGCGCTCATAGCAGAAGTCGACGTCGAAGTCGGGCATTGAAACACGCTCCGGGTTCAGGAAGCGTTCAAAGATGAGGTTGTAGCGGATGGGGTCGATGTCGGTAATGCCGACGCAGTAAGCTGCCAGGCTGCCCGCGCCGGAACCACGGCCGGGGCCGACGGGAATATCTCGGCTTTTGGCGTAGTTGATGAAGTCGTAGACGATGAGGTAGTAGTTGGTGTAGCCCATCGTTTTGACGACGTTGATCTCGTAAGAAAGGCGCTCTTTCAGCGCATCGGTGACTTCGCCGGGGTAGCGGCGCTCGAGTCCCTCCCAGCAAAGCTTCTCGAAGTATTCCTGGTTCTCCATGCCATCGGGGGCTTTGAAGTACGGCAGTTTCGTCTCGCCGAAGGTGAACTCAAAATTGCACTGTTCCGCAATTTTGTTGGTATTTTCGCAGGCTTCCGGCACCATCGCGAAGAGGTCGTACATCTCGTCGGTGCTTTTGAGGTAAAACTCATCGGTCTGGAATTCCATGCGGTCGGCGTCGGCGATGGTCTTACCGGTCTGAATGCAGAGCAGGATGCTTTGCATCTTGGCGTCCTCTTTGGTAATGTAGTGGGCGTCGTTGGTAGCGGCCATGGGGATGCCGGTCTCCCGGGCCAATCGGATGAGTTGGGGCAGGACGACCTGGTCTTCCTCCAGGCCGTGGTCCTGCAGTTCGATATAATAGTTGCCCTCGCCGAAAAGGTCGCGGTAGTAAAGCGCGGCCTGTTTTGCACGCTCGTAGTCCCCTGCCAGGATGGCCTGGGGGATCTCGCCCGCCAGGCAGGCGGACAGACAAATCAATCCCTCGTGGTGCTGTTCCAGCAGGTCCTTATCGATGCGGGGCTTGGAGTAAAAACCCTCGGTAAAGCCGGCGGAGACCATCTTGATAAGGTTTTTGTAGCCCATCTCGTTTTTGCACAGCAGGATCAGGTGGTTGTTGCCGTCGATGCGGTTGACCTTATCAAAGCGGGTACGGGTGGCTACATAGACCTCACAGCCGATGATAGGCTTGATGCCTGCGGCCTTGGCTGCATCAAAAAACGCCACACAGCCGTACATAACGCCGTGATCGGTGATGGCGCAGGCCGTCTGCCCCATGGCTTTGAGGTGGTCAAACAGGCGGTCAATACGGCAGGCGCCGTCCAGCAGACTGTACTCGGTATGCACATGCAGGTGGGTAAATTGTCTTTGGGTGGTTTCAGGCATGGTCAAGTTTCCTTAGTGCTTTCGGCTCGTGTGGGCTTTTCGGATTCAGCGGTTTCGTCCAGGCGGCGGGCAGCCTCCTGGATGCGTTTTAAGCGGTGGGACAGCCCCGCCTTGCTGACAGGAGGGTCAAACTTTTGGGCCAGCTTGGCCAGCGGCAGGTCGGGGTACTGCATCCGCAGTTTGGCGGTCAGGCGCAGATTTTCTGGCAGGGTGCTCATGGCACCGGCGGCCTGCAGCTTTTCAATGGCCAGCTGCACCTGCACGGCGGCCTGGACACTTTTGCCCAGGTTAGCGGTCTCACAGTTGGAAAGGCGGTTGGTCTTATTGCGCATATCGTTGTACATGCGCTGGTCCATGATACGCATGGCGGCGTTGCCCGCCCCCATGAAGGTGAGCAGATCCTCGATATGGTCGGCCGATTTGATATAGACCGTGTTGGCTCCCTTGCGCAGGGCGCGATGGGGGTTGAAGTCATGCTCGGCCAGCATAGCCTCCAGCTGCTGGGAGAGGTAGTGCCGAGTGGAGAGGAACTCCAGATTGTAGCTCTTCTCCGGGTCGGTCATCGTACCACAGCAAAGAAACGCTGCAGCGATAAAGGATTGCACGCAATGCTGGCACTTGAAGTTCTCCGGCCGGATGCGCAGGGTCGGTTCCTTGCCGGTGTGGCCGAAAAGCTCCAGCAGGCGCTCGACCTCCACCACATCCTTGACGCTGAACTCAAACACCGGGCCGGTGGGGCGCTCCTTGCGCAGCACATCCCCCCGGATGCCGCAGCGGCGGTACAGCTTTTGGGCAAAGGCAGCCACGCCCTCGTTCTCGGTTTGCAGAACGATGCCGCGGTCATCGAAGTATTTACCAAAACAGGCCACCGCATAGGCGGCGGCCACAGAGCAGCATGGTTTGGAGATCCTATGGCGCAGGATCTCGTTTTTTACATCTTGTGAGAAGCTCATAAAACTCCCGATAAAGCGTAAATTTTATTTTTTACAGGGTGCGCTTGGCGTCGCGGTGCTGTACGCTGGGCTCGTAGCCCAGTTTTTCACAGAACTCGCCGATCTTGCGTGCAAAGGTGATGGAGCGGTGCTTGCCGCCGGTGCAGCCCACCGCGATCATCAGCTGGCTTTTGCCCTCCTTGACGTAGAGCGGCAGGGCGTATTCCAGCATGCTCTCATAGCGGCGCAGCAGCTCCTGGGATTCGGGGGCAGCCATGACGTAGTCCACCACTTCCTGATCCAGACCGGTGAGATTTTTCAGCTCCGGCACGTAGAACGGGTTGGGCAGGCATCGGACATCCAGCACAAGGTCTGCCTCCTGGGGCAGTCCGTACTTGAAACCGAAGGACACCACCGTGAGGGCCATCGGGCTTTCGCCGTGGTCCAGAAACAGGCTGCACACCCGCTCCTTGTTCTGGGCGGTGCTGAGCAGCGAGGTATCGATGACATACTGCGCCCGTGCCCGCAGCGGCTGCAGCAGGCGGCGCTCCCGGGCGATGGCCTCGGTGATGGGCAGCTTTTCACTGATGGTGATGGGGTGCTGGCGGCGGGTCTCCTTATAGCGACGCTGGATGACCGCGTCGTTGGCGTCGAGAAAGAGGATCTCATACTCGAACTTACGGGCGTCCAGGTCGGAGAGCGCCTGTTCCAGCTGCTCGCTGCTGCGCACGCCGCGCACGTCCATCACGACAGCCACGCGGTTCAGCTGGTTTTCGCCTTGCAGGGCAAAGTCCACGATACGGGGCAGCAGTGCCACCGGGATGTTATCGATGCAGAAAAAGCCAATATCTTCCAGCGCGTTGACGGCCATTGATTTGCCCGCGCCGGACAGGCCCGTTACGATCACAAATTTCATGCGTACTCCCCCCTTTATTTTACTACGCGAATTTCCCGCTCCAGCGTATAGCCGGTCTTTTGCAGCACGATGGCCTTGACCTGATCGGTCAGGCTGACGACATCGGCGCAGGTCGCGCCGCCGCGGTTGATGACAAAGCCGCAGTGCTTCTCGCTGATCTGGGCACCGCCCACGGTAAAGCCCCGCAGACCACAATCCTCGATCAGTTTGCCTGCAAAGGCGCCCTGGGGGCGCTTGAAGGTGCTGCCCGCACTGGGCCATTCTATCGGCTGCTTGTCTTTGCGGCGCTGCAGATAGTCCTGCATCTCCGCCAGAATGGCGGCGCTGTCGCCGGGCTGCAGGCGCACCGTGGCCGAAAGCACGCACCAATCGGGGTGCTGCTCAAACAGGCTGGTGCGGTAGCCCAGGGCCAATTCTGCGGCAGGCAGCGTGCGCTCGGTAAGGTCGCTGTCCAAAAAGGTCACGCTTTCCAGCACGTCCTTCATCTCGCCGCCATAGGCACCGGCATTCATATACACGGCCCCGCCGATGGTGCCGGGGATGCCGCAGGCAAAGGCAAGGCCTGCAAGGCTCTGCTGCTGGGCAACGGCGCAAAGCCGCCCCAGCGTGAGGCCAGCGCCCGCAGTAAGGCAGGTGGAGCCGTCAGGCCGTGGTTCCGCTGTAGGGCCGAAGTTCAGCCCGCGCAGATCGATGACTGCGCCGTCGTAGCCCTCATCGGCAAACAGCGTGTTGGAGCCGTTGCCCAAAAGGTAGGTGCGCACACCGTTTGCCCGGCAAAGCGCCAGCGTACGGCGCAGCTGATCTGCGTTTTTCGGCGTACACCAGAATACCGCCGGGCCGCCGATTTGGAAAGTGGTATGGGATGCCAAAGGCTCCTGCTGGGCAAACGGCAGGGCGCTTTCCTGCAAGGCCTGACGCAAGGTTTCGATCGTTTGCTGCTGCATGGTTCCTCCCGCTGAATACGAAAATTAAAATCAGATAGAGTTTTCAAGGGCCGCGGCACCGATGACGCCCGCATCGTTATGCAGCGTGCAGGCGACGATCTTGGGGAAGCGGCCGGTGGTGATGTTCTTGGTCTCGTTTTCGGCATAGGCGCGGACGGGGGCCAGCAGGGTCTCTCCCTGGTTGGAAACACCGCCGCCGATGCAGATGATCTCCGGCTCAAAGGTGTTGATGACGTTGGCGATGCCGACACCGACATACTCGATCCAGCTGTCCACAACGCTCTTGGCCACGGCGTCACCCTTGGCAGCGGCGTCGAAGGAGAGCTTGGCGTTGACATGATCGAGGTCGGGGGTCATCTTCCACATGATGGTCTCTTTATGGGCCTGCATAGCGACCTTGGTCTCGCGGGTCAGGGCGCTGGCAGAGGCGTAACGCTCCCAGCAGCCTTTGCGGCCGCAGGTGCACTGGATGCCGTCCTTCACGATGACGTTGTGGCCCATCTCACCGGCGGCAAAGTTGAAGCCGCGCAGGATCTTGCCGCCCAGGATGATGCCGCTGCCGATGCCGGTGCCCAGCGTGATGACGACGGCATCCTTGTAGCCCTTGGCGCCGCCTGCGATGTACTCGCCGTAGGCGGCAGCGTTGGCGTCGTTCTCGACATAGACCTTGCAGCCCAGCATGGCTTCCAGGTCGGGGCCGAGGTTCCAGTCATAGTAGCCGAAGTTAGTGTTGAAGCCCACAAAGCCAGTGGTGAAATTGACGCTGCCGGGGGTACCGATACCCACGTATTTTACGTCGGTGAAATCGACCTTATTCTCTTTGGCAACGGTGCGGCACAGGTCAGCCAAGGCCTTTTCCAGGTCCTCGGCCGGGCGCGGCAGACGGGTGGCCCAGGTGGTTTTGCCGATGATCTTATAGTTTTCGTCCACCAGACCGGCGGTCATGGTGGTGCCGCCCAGGTCGATACCAATTGTGTACTTGCTCATACTAGTATTCCTCCAACTTCTTTCGCACAGGCTTTGCCGTGCAATTTTAATTCTGCTGTGAGATTTGCAGTGGTAGCGTTTATGATCAGCTCCTCGGGGAAGTTCATCTCCTCCAGCATGCCGTAGAGAGCCGTCAGCCCGTGGCGCAGCTGCCAGGTGCTGTGGGCATCACTGTCCACGGCGATATGGCAGCCGTTTTGCAGGCAGGCGGCCAGCAGAGCTTTCATGTTGGGGATGCCGTCCTTGCGGACGTTGAACGAGTTGCCGTTGAGCTCCACGACCTTGTGGTTGGCGGCGAACGCCTTGGTCACCAAGTCGTAATCATAGCGGTAGTTTTCCTGCTCGGAATGGCCGATGCAGTCCACGTAGGGGTTCTCGGCCACGGCCAGCCAGATGCGGTTGGCCTCCTTGCGGGTCAGCAGACCCGGCACGCAGGGACTGTGGATGGATGCGACCACCCAATCCTGATATTCCAGGATGCGCGGTGGCAGGTCCAGATGGCCTTTGGCGTCCACCACGTTGGCCTCGGCCCCATAGAGCATGACCATGCCGTCGATGGTGCGGGGCAAGGCAGTGGGGTTCTCGAAATGCCAGCGGTGCGGCGCATCGGGCATGGCGGGCGCGTGGTCGGTGATGGCGAGGGCCTTGTAGCCGCAGTCTTTGGCGGCAGCCGCCATCTCGTTTAGGGTCTGGAATGCGTGGGTAGCGCACAGCGTGTGGGTGTGCAGGTCTGCAATCATCTGCATGAAATGGTGTTCCTTCTTTGCTGTTGACGTGGTTACTGGAGGTTGGCGTCGTCGTTCAGGCCCAGCTGCTTCAGCAGTTCCTTGGCGGCGTTGTAGCCCATCTCCTTCTGGCGGTTGTTGATGGCCGCGGTCTCGATGATGACGGCCAGGTTACGGCCTGGCATGACGGGGATCAGCATCTTGGGCACCTTGACGCCGAGGATGTCAGTGTACTCGGTCTCCAGGCCGGTGCGGTCGTAGTTTTTGGTGCGGTCCCAGGGTTCGAGCTGGATGACCATCTCGACCTCGACGCTGGAACGTACCGAGCCGATGCCGAACACGCGGGCTACGTTGACGATACCGATGCCGCGCAATTCAATAAAATGGCGGATGTTTTCCGGCGCGGTGCCGAGAATCTGCTTGTAGGAGATGCGGCGCAGCTCGACGGCATCGTCGGCGATGAGACGGTGGCCGCGCTTGACCAGCTCGATGGCGGTCTCGCTTTTGCCGACGCCGGAATCGCCCAAAATAAGGATGCCTTCGCCGTAGACTTCCACCAGCACGCCGTGGCGGGTGATGCGGGGAGCCAGCTCTTTATTCAACGTGGTGATGAGCATGCCCATCAAGGCGGAGGTCATCTCGGTAGACATAAGCAGCGGCACGCCGTACTGCTTGGCGAACTGCATCATCTCAGAAAGCGGCTGCATGCCGCGGGTCAGGATGACGGCTGGCGGCTGGAAAGAGAACAGCTTTTCCAGATGGGTGTTGCGCAGCGAAGTGGACAGTTCTTCCAGATAGGACATCTCGGTCAGGCCGATGATCTGGACGCGCTTGTTATCAAAATTTTCGTAGTAACCGGCCAGCAGGATGCCCGGACGGTACACTTCGGTCGCGGTGACCATGACCTTTTCCAGTTCGCAGGGGGTATAGGCGACGGTCAGATTAGCTTCTTCCGCCAGTTTTGCCAGAGAAACAGAGAACTCAGACATGCAGGAACTCCCCTTTCCATACTTCCTTTTTGCCGGGCGCGTTTGCGGCAGTCCGGCACACATACTTACTTTGTATTATACCGTACCAGCCGATTTTTGTACAGAGGTTTGTGCCGAGTACTATGACAAAAAAATATCCGCTGTTTTGGGCAAACAGCGGATAAGGATTTTTACGGGAAAAGTTTTTGCCGTTCTTCCCGCAGGCGGCACTGGAGCCAGAGCAGGGCTTCGGACGCGGCGTAGGTTGCCAGCAGGTAGACACAGAACAAAATCGCCGTATCGCGGCGGGAAAGCGCGGCCAGATCAAACCCACGCACCAGGCGCTGGATGATGACATGATGGGTCAAAAATACTGCATAGGAGAGCTTGGCCGCCTTGGCACAGACCGCACGGGGCAGCGGCTTATCCAGCAATGGGGCTGCCACAGCCGCTAGGCCGATAAAAATCAGCGCACTGAACATGGAGCAGAGCAACTTTTCATCCACGGGCAGATTTATCAGCCCCAAGACAAGCACCGGTGCCAGGATGGCCTTTATCTGATCTTTCAGCGTCAAGAAGGTCATGCCAAAGAGGAATTCCGGGATATGTACAGCTACCAGGCCGTTATCCCAGCCCTGCATATGGAGGGGAATGCAGACGAGCAATGTTACGACCCAGGTCAGCACCGGGGCCTTGCGCAGAGCTCGCTGCAAAAGCGGGAACAGCAGGTACAAAAACAGGATGCTGCCGAGGAACCACTCGCCTACACAGGCGAAATCCATACCCACCCAGCCGGCGGCCACAGCGAAGTTATCTAACCCCAAAAAAGTCAGCACCAGCGTGATGGTCTTAGCCCCGGTGTAGTAGCCGGGCTGGCTGAGGAAGCGGATGGAAAAGCAGACCACCCACGCCAGCCAGAACAGTGGGAACACCGCCTTGGCCCGCTTCTTGTAAAACTGCCACGGGCTTTGTTCCGGCGGGACAGTGAGCGCCAGCGATGCGCCCGACACGATAAAAAATAGCGACGAGCCGAAATCACCGAGGTAAATGCCCTGCACCAGCGTACTGGTGAACAGCTTGTGCGGCAGGGTGAAATACCCGGTAACGGTGGCGTTGAAGTGGACAATTAAGATACTGGCGAGAGCCACGGCTCGGATCAGATCCAGATAAAACAGGCGTTGTTTTTTGATAAGACTCTCCCCTTTTTATTTTTTGAGTTTGTGCTTGACTAAACGGCCAAACTGCTTCGCCACGGCCTTCGGATCGGCAGCCTGCTGGTAATGCAGGGCCAGCTGGTCAGCCGCAGCGGCGCTTTGCGCGGCGGTGGTAAAGCTGGCACTGAAGAAACCGTTTTGCTGGGCTTTCAGCGGCAGCAGCCAGGCATCCTCCGGGGCGGTGATGGCGGGCAGAGTGTCGCTGCCCGACACAGCGGCCAGCCGCACCAGTGCCCAGCCACAGGCCGGAGCCGGGGGCGGGTTTTGGCCCAACGGCACGTTGACTTTGCCTTGCAGGGCCGGGCGCGCCGCCTGCCAATCGGCATCGCGGCTTTGCCGGGCGGCAGACCAAAGAGGCACCGCCGGGCTTAGCACACCCAGCATCGGCTCTTTAGCAAAAAGGGCGGCGGCCTGAGCCAGCGCTTCATCGGCCCGGCGGGCAGCTTCGCGGGTGTACCAGGCGGTAACGGAGTCGGCCTTTTCAACTTCCGAAATCGGCAGGCGCAGCAGGGCCAAGCCCTGGGCAGCCAACTCGGGCGCAGGCTCAACGGGGGCGACATCGGGCAATACGTACTGCCAGTGCAGTTCCCGGGCCAGCGCCTCCAGCGGCTGGCGCTGCAAAAGCGCGGCCAGCAGCAGGTCCACGGGGTAGTTGGTCTCCTGTTTTACGTAATCGTACAGGGTGCGGGCGGCGGTACCATCAGTGCGGCGCAATTCATCCGCATAGGGGGTAAAAAAGCTGCGGCGCTTGAAAAACGGGCAGCCCCGGTTTGCCAGCAGTTCCCGCGGGCAGGCCATGATGGGATTGACGAAAACGTCCCGCAAATCTTTCGTATCCACGTAGGAATCCCAGCGGCAGCCGAGGTTTGCAAAATGCGCGGTGAATCGTGTCTCGTGGTTCGCAATGGATTCCTCATAGCTTTTGGGCAGCGGCATTTTCTGCCAATACTGCCAGAAATCCTCGCTGTGCAAAAGCGGTGCGCGGACGGCCAAAAAGTGGGATTGCAGATGTTCCGGCACTTCCCCGCTGCGGCCGCCAAAGCGTCGGCTCTTCATGGCGTAGTGGCGGGTCAAGCCCCAAAAGGCCAGCTCCGGGCGGGCCTCCATGGCAGCGAACATCGAGGCCAGCGAGCAGACGGGGCCTGCCAGCGTGAAGTTCATCAGCACCAGTTCGTCGTAGCGGGCCAAGCGGCCCCGGCCGATGACAGCCAGCGCTTCTTTATAGGCACCCACGTCAAGGCCCTTATTTTCCCGTTCGCGGCAGGTCAATGTCACCGACGCCGCCCAGGCACGGTCCGCCGGGCGCAGCGTGCCGTTGGAGATAAAGAACACCTCGCCATAATGGGCCATGGCTTCCACGGCCACACGGCAGGCGGTGTCGATCTGGCCCAGCGGGTCATAATGGAAATAAACGATCAGCCGTTTCATGGGGCTTAATCCTCATACGGGCCGTGGTGGGGGCCGAAGATGGCACGCTTGGTGTTGATGATGCCCTTGTAGGCGGACTCCGGCAGGTTATCCCGCAGCCAGTTGCGGGCGTGACGGCGGCGGCTGTTGGCGTAGGGGCCGTAGATGCCAAACAAATGACGCTTGGCCGCAAAGCCGGCAGCCGCGCTGGAAGCCCCCCAGAAGGTGGTACAGTCAAACACGCGGGCCAGCGGGCGGATCATGCCAGTGGCATAGGCCTGCATGGTGTCATTGCGGATCACAGCATAGTCGCGGCTCATGACGACGGCCGGGTAATAACCGGCAGCCTGGGCAACAAACGGGTAGACACGCTCAATGGCATGGCTGATGGTACCGTCCTGGGGCAGCGGCTCGGGCGGGAAATCCGTATGCTGCCAGCCGTGGTCGAACAGCGGGGCCAGCGCCTTGGGGCGGAACCAGAACACACTGCCGTAGGGCGCAATGGGCGATTCCTCGCCCGTAATGGGCACATCCAACTTGAGTGTCTCTTTCAGCAGCTTTTTGGTGTTCTCGAAGTTGGGACCCCAGCCGCCGGAACACATATTCATGAAGTAGAGGCCATGGGCCGGGAACGGCGGGCAGAGGATGCCAAGGTACGGGTCATTCTCGAACTCGCAGAGTATGTTCAGCACATGGGCGGCATTTTTGCAGACGTTCTCGTTGCAGACATAGCCGAAGCTGGCACCTACGCTGCCTGGCTTGGTCTGGATGGCCTTTTTATCGTGCATGAAGCAGGCGTAATCATAACCGCGCAGCTGCGGGGCCAGGTCGCAGAGGAACGCACCCACATCGCGGCCGCGATTTTCCACCACCTGCACGGTGACGCTGTGCAGAGGCAGGGCAGCAAAGGCCTTTTCGATCCTCTCTTTTTTGCCGGGTTCGTTGGTGGAGATGAACACGTCCGTCTCCGGCGGGAACTTGGCGGCAAAGGCCATACTCTGGTCCAGCATATCCATAAAATAAAGGTGCATGGCCAGGGCGATCCTGCGGTTGGCGCGGATCTCCTCGGCCTGGGCCTTGTTCTGCACCGTGGGCTGGATGATGCGGGTCAAACCGAGGTTACGGGTAAACTCATGCGGGTGCATGGTGCGGATCATGTTTTTCCAGATGAGGTCCAGCGGATAATCCGTTTCATCCCGCAGGTAAGCGTACAACTCCTGCACCGGCTCACCGGCCGTATCGTTCAAGTAGGCTTCCAGCGTGTGCATAAAGCTGCGGCGCTTGAACAGCGGGCACTTTTTCTCCCGCAACAGCTTGGTCGGGCAGACCAGCAGCGGATAGTCAGTGAAATCCTTCAGGTCATCGGTCTTGACATAGACATCCCACTTAAAGCCGCGTTCCTCGAACTGCTTGGTAAAGACAGCCTCGTACCGCTGGACGGAATCGTTGTAGTCGGCGATCATGGGCATGTTGTCCCAGTACTGCTGCAGTTCCGGGCTTTTTACAAAACGCTGGCGGTAAACGATGAAGTGGGACTGGATATGCACCGGCAGATAGCTATAGATGTGCTTGCCCTTGAAAGGATTGGACTTGGCGCCGTGGTGGATGGACAGGCCCCAGAAGTCGAGATCCTGATTCTCGGCCATGGCGTCAAACATCTCTTTCAGCGGGCGCACGGGGCCCATCAGGGTAGAGTTGGTCATGACGATCTCGTCAAACTCCGACAGCTTATCCCAGCCGTAGGAATCCAGCGCCGTTTTGTAGGCCCAGACATCCAGGCCCTTGTTCTCGCGCACGATGATGTTATCCGTAAACTGCGAGAAGGCCGCGCGGCCCTGGGCGCTGAGTTTGCCGTTGCAGACCACGACCAGGTCGGTCAGGTTTTTTGCAAGATCTGCGAGGTAGTAGGTAATAAAGTCATCTACATCGCCGTTTTTCTCGTAGAAAAAGAAAATGCCTAATCGTTTCATAGCTGATCCTTTGCAAGAATTTGTTTGATTTTGGTCGCGTCGCCCCAGGTGCCGGGGCTGTCATACGGGCGGTCCGGGAAGGCACCGTAGTCCAGCTTGATCTTGTAGTTCTTATCCCGCAGGAATTGCTCGACCCGGTCGGCCAGGCTGCGGGGCTCGCCGGTGCAGACGTTGATGATGCCGTTGATCTCCTCCTGCACGCTGGCAGCGACGATCATGTTGGCAAGCTCGTCCACATCGATGAAGTCATAGAGGTTTTTGCCGCTGGTGAACGGGAAGGTCTTTTTGCCGTCCAGTTCGGCCTGAGCCAGTTTGGCAAAGATGGAACTGCCGTGGGCTTCGTCGCCGGTGATGTAGTAGGCGCGCAGCCAGTGCAGCTTGCAGGGGCTGCCATCCAGCGAGAGCATCAGGCTTTGGCGCAGGGCGTTTTTGGCGATGCCGTACTGGCTTTGGGGCTTGCAGGGGGTGCTTTCGTTGATGGCACCCTCCCAGTAGCCCACTTCGTGCATAGTACCCATGACGCTTAAATCTTTCAGGCCGCCTGCCACCAGGTCGTTCAGGAATGTGACGTGGGCGGACAGGTCCTTCATATGGGCCGGAGAGTTGTGGCGAAAACCGTCCCGCCAGGCCAGGTGGATGCAGATGTCCGGGCTGCCCACCTTGCGGTAGATTTCCTTGTCACCGCTGAAGATGGGCACATCGCAAAACTCCGCCCGCTCATCCACGCCTTTAAAAGAGAAGTCAGACGCGATGACCTTGCAGCCGCGATCCAGCGCATTTTTGACAACGTGGCGGCCGATATATCCGGCGGCGCCGGTAACCAGAATCGTTTTCATGGCAGTTTCCTCCTGCGGTTTTTCGGGCGGTTGGCCCACAGTTCATACAGGCGTTGCAGCCGCAGGTTGTACAGCAGCAGTGCGCCGGTCTGCTTTTTATGGTGCTTGGCTTCGTGCCAAAGATCCAGCGGCGGGGCCGGGTAACGGGCCAGCACACCGCGTAAAGTGCGCCAGCCGTGGCGGCGCAGCGCACCGGGGGCTTTGGCATCTGCCAGCTGGTGCATCAAAAAGGTGATAGCCTGGGCGCGGCGGTCGTTCCAGACGGCCGCGCGGGCAGCTTCGGGGCAGCGGGCCTGAATGGCCTTATACTCGGCTGCCATCCAGCGGTCCAGCACGCCGATGCGCCCCTGCAAAGCCTGTACGGTCTGGCACTGGGAGGTGCTTTGCCCACTCTCGAAATGGCGGTAGACAGGCTGCGGCAGGTAGTGTACTTTGTCGGTGCGGGCATAAAGTCCGGCGTTGAAGATGAAATCCTCAAGGCCATAGCGGCAATGCTCGTCAAAGCGCAGATTGCCGATGGCCGAGCGGCGGTAGAGGGCATTCCAGACGAATTGCGGGCCGCTGTTTTGCAGGAACTTGCGGTAGTCGCCGTCGGCGGCCAGGTCACAGGCCGTGCCCGCCGGGTGGGGCTGCGGGGTCTCGGTGCCGTCGGGGCTGATGTGGATCAGCTCGTAATCGGCACGGACGATGTCAGCGCCGGTGTCCTCCGCCTTTTGCAGCAGCAGGGCCAGCGCACCGGGCAGCAGCAGATCGTCGTCGTCGCAGAAGGTCACATACATGCCCTCAGCGACGGAAAGCCCCCGGTTGCGGGCGGCGCAGATACCGGCGTTTTTCTGGGTAATGACCTGGATGCGGTCGTCCCGCAGGGCCAGATCGTGGCAAAGGCCGGGGGTGGCATCGGTGGAGCCGTCATCGACCAGCAGCACCTCCAGCCCGGCAATATCTTGGGTAAGGATGGACTGCACGGCAGCCCGCAGGGTGGATGCCGCATTGTAGATGGGCACGATCACACTGATACGCGGCGGCATAACGTCCTGCACTCCTTTCAAAATTCATTTTTTCATTTTGGCGTAAAGCCGGTCATAGGGCAAGGGCAGCGGGGCCAGGCGCTTTAGAAAGCCGATCTTCCACCGGGCAGCGGAGAGGTCCTGCTTGGCCTGGTTTGCGTGGGTGAGATAATAACCGACCTTGCGCGGCGCGGCCAGCGGGTAGACGCCGCCGTCCTCGACGGTCAGGTCGCCCAGCAGGGCGGTCTCCCCTGCCGTAGGCTGGCCGACCAGCCGCAGAAAAGGCGCGATGGCAGTCTGCGGCGGGATAGCGAGGGTTTGCAGAAACGACTTTTGCCAATCCTGCGCAAAGCGCAGGATTCCCTTTTGCAGCGCGTCCAGCAGCGGCGTGGGCGGCTGGGAGGCCTGCTGGACGGTGATAGTTTTGTCGGTTTGGGTGTAACCAAGGGTCGCGCCCACATCCTCGGAAATCAGGCGTTCCAGCATGGGCTGGCCTGCCCAGTAGAGCAGCGGCGCGGGTCGGCCGTCGAATAGAAAAACGGCGGTCTCATCTTCGCGCAAGCGCCCGCGCAGTCGGTCGTCACAAGAGAGTTGACAGCCATGCAATTTTATATTGCACACAGCCTGTAACAGCATCTGGGTTGTGCCGCCGCTGCCGATGTCCACAAGGATGTCCCCTGTCTGCAGGTTTTGCCGGGTGAGGTAGGCGGACACGGCGGCACTTTGGGGCGTGGCCAGCGCTTGCAGCAGCGGGCGGGCGGTATCGGGTCCATGCTTTAAATCATAGGATTTTTCTTGCAGGTCCATCGGGCAGGCGGTACCGCAATAGGCGGCGATCTGCGCACCGGTAAGGGATTGGCGCGGCAGAGCGGCCAGCAGCAGATCCCACCGGTGCTGCGCCAATAGAAGCGGGCACAGGCTGCGGCGGGAGACCTGCAAGTAGGCGGTCTGCTCCTGCGGGTACAAAAGCGCGTAGACCTGGCGCATCAGGTACATATCCCGCGCCAGAAAGTGGATTTTGGCATTGGGGTGCTGCTGTTCCCGGGCATGCAGCCATTGGCAGTAGGCTACAGCCAGCGGGCCGAGAGTGGCAAAGCCAAGGCGCTCGGCCTCGGATTCGATGCCCGGCAAGCGGTTTGCGGTGAAAGCCGCCACCGCACCGGCAGGCAGGCTTTCCTGCGGGACCTCCTGCGTGGGAAGGTGCCAGCTGCGGATGCCGGCCAGCGCCGAACCGGCAACATCCGCCCGCCAGTTGTCGCCAATAAAAAGGACCTCTTTTCCCTGCGTCTGCGTTTTTTGCAGAAACAGGCGGAACAGCTTGCCGCTGCGCTTCTGCACGCCGTAATCGGCCGAGACGAAGCCGCCATCGAAAAAGTCGTAGCCGCACTTGGCCAGCATGGCGTCCAGCTGAACCTTGGGCAGGTACATGTCGGAAATATAGTAAAGCCGTTTACCCTGGGCATGCAGGGCGCGGGCGGCTTTCAGCATCGGCAGGTTGGGCACAGCGCAGGCGATCTCAGCGGCGCATTCTGCCGCCGGGTCGCATCCGGCCAGGCAGGGGCGGGCATAAATTTCCGCCAGCGTCACTTCCCCGCTTTTGGCGGCACGGGCTTCGGCTTCGGCCTGGGTGCGGGCTTTGGCGAAGTCCGCGCCCAACAGGGCGAACAGGTCGGTGGGGCGGGCAACATCGCGCTTAATGAGCGTATCAAACACATCAAAGGCCACCACCGGGTACAGCGCAGCCTTGTGCAGGATCGTTTCAGTCAGTTTCATGGCAGGTAGGGTGTTGCGGGGCGGAAACGCACCCCCGCGAAGAATCCTTTCCAAATAATGCCGATACGCCAGGCTTTGCAGCCCTGGGGGCTGCAAAGCACCTGCGCAGTGTGCCAGGCGTCTTTGGCCAGCAGCCACAGCCAGCCGCGCAGGCCCTCGCGCCGGTACAGTACCACGTCATTACGGTAAAAATAGCGGTAGCGCTCCCACCGGGCGGGAACGTCGGCGGCAATGTTCACGATGCCGGGGTTCTGCATGGCATGCACGACCCGGCTGGCCGGGACCACGTAGCACGGCTGTGCCCGGGAAATACGGCGGGTGTACTCCCAATCGTCGGACCAGATGAAGAACTCGGCGATGGGCAGGCCGTACCGGCGCACGGTCTCGGTACGCAGAAACAGCGAAACAAAACTGGCCATGACCGCCGGGATGCGCTCGCCGTCAAAACCGGGCAGGTCTTTGTAGGGTGTCACTCGCTGCAGGTTCATGGGCTGGTCAGTGCCGTCTGGCGCTAAAGCACGGCTGGAAAGCCAGCCGTATTGGCCTTGCAAGTTGCGGTCGGCCTGTAAAAAGGCTTCCAGCGCCGTGGGGGTGGGCAGGGTGTCGTCGTCCATGAGCCAAAGGGCGTCGTACCCGGCAAGGGCAGCCTCCCGCACGCCGTAGGCAAAGCCCCCTGCCCCACCCAGGTTTTTGCCGGTGTTGCGGTAAACAAGGTTGGGCAGGGCCATTTCGGCCACAGATTCGGCAGTGCCGTCGGTGCTGGCGTTATCGACCAGAAAGATGGTCAAATCCTGCGCGGTCTGGGCGGCAAGGGCCGCCAGGCATTGGCGCAACAGCGGCAGGCGGTTGTAGGTCACCACCACCGCCGCAACAGAAAATCGTTCAGTCATCTTTTTTCGGGAAAAATTTACGTTTTAAGAACTGGGTGCCCTTGTGCAGCCAGTTCTGGTGCTCCATATACACGATGTCCAGCTCTTCGTAGCTGATGTTGTTGGTGATGAGCCAGGCGTCAAGCAAACGCTCACTGACGAAGCCGAAGACGCGGCGGTCGTTGGTGGAGTAGCCGGTCATGTCCAGCTCCCGCTCCAACTCAAACAGGATGTCGAACAGCCAGGTGCAGTAATGCTGCAGCAGTTCCCGCTTCATCACAAACATGTTAAAGTGGTGGCCGTGGGTCTTGGACATATACATGTCGTAGGCCGGCAGATACTCCGGGCATTTGCGCTCGATGATCGCCCGGGTGACGGTCAAGTCCTGCTTGTGGTGGGCGTGGATGTACTGGGTGTAGTTCGTCTCGATGAAATAGTGGCGTTCCTTGGGCAGCACCACGTTGGTGGTGGCCAGGATGGCGCACAGTTCCTCGTGGCTGATGACCCGGCGCTTTTTGGCATCGAAGATGCTTTTTTTGCGGCTGGCAAAATAGCGGCGGTAATGCACGATACCGATATAATCGGAATCAATGTTGTGCGCCGCCCAGTACAGACCGGTCAGCTCACAGAAATTGGCGTTGCGCTCCGAGATATTTTCGCCCGTATCATCGCCGATATAACCGCAGGCCGGGTGGATGGCATGGCCCATCTGCACCGGCAGATACATAGGATCGTCCGGCACCCAGTAAGGCTTATGTGTTGCTACAATGATCGTTGTCTGCAAAGTGGTCTCCCCGCTTCGTTGCAATACGGCCGGGCGTTCGTGCACACGGCCTTTCCCTATCTCTATACTTTCTTTTTTTAACTTTTCTATTATACTAAAAACATAGTATAGCGCATTTTTGGCGGAATACAAGTTACAGAACGGTTAAGTTTTTGTATAAGGACGGCTGTACGCCCTGCGCGCGTTATGCGTCCTCGGCCTCGAAGGCTTCCTGCTCCTCGGCGAGCTTTTCCCACTCGTCGTATAGTTCCTGCTGGTGGAAGCGGGTGTCGTCCAGTTCGTCGCACTTATCCCGCAGCAGCAGGTGGTCGCGCAGGACCTCGGGGTCGTTGATCTCGTTTTCCAGTTCCACGATGTGCGCGCCCAGTTCCTCGATCTGGTTCTCCACGGCTTTGATGCGGGCGCGGACCTCGGCCCGGCGCTTGCGCTGCTCTTTGCCGTAGGCCTGCTTTTTGACTGTGTCCTCGGCTTTCTGCTGTTCCTGGGTCTTGCCGTTATCGCAGTTTTGCAGGGCAGCAAAGTTCGGGTAGAAGGTTGCCTTGCCGTCTTCAAGGTACAGGATCGGACAGCCCAGGGTCTGCATCAGGTAGCGGTCATGAGTGACCAGCAGCAGCGTGCCGGTGTAGGCCGCCAACGCTTGGGTCAGGCTTTCGCGCATATAAATGTCCAAGTGGTTGGTAGGCTCGTCCAGGAACATCAGGTTGGGTCGCTCAAGGGCCAGCTCGGCAAAGCGCAGGCGGGCCAGTTCGCCGCCGGAGAGGGCGGCGCAATCCTTGAACACTTCCTCGCCCCGGTAGCCGAAGCGGGCCAGGTGGCTGCGGACTTCCAGTTCGGTAAAGCGGGGGTACTGATTCCAGATGGCATCGATGACCCTGCCGGCGCGCTTGGCCTGCTGCTGGGTGAAGACACCAGGCTTGGCGCCGCTGCCTAAGCGAACCATACCGCCGGAGGGGCGGCGCTTGCCGTCCAGCACTTGCAGCAGTGTGGACTTGCCGGTGCCGTTGGGGCCGGCGATGACCAGCTTGTCCCCGCGGTGGACCGTGTAGTCCAGCGCATCGATGAGGGTGCGTTCCCCGATGCGGACGGTGAGGTTTTTCATGATAACCAGCTCGTCATAGGGCTCGATGTCGTACTCAAAGCGAAAGTTCAGCTCGTAGGCTTCGGCGGTCGGTGCTTCCGCGATCTCCAGCTTTTCCAGCTGCTTGCGGCGGCTCTGGGCCATCTTGGTGGTGGAGGCGCGCACAAGGTTGCGGTCGACGTAGTCCTGCAGTTTGGCGGCCTTTTCCACAGCGGCATCATGCAGTTTTTGCTGGCGCTCATCGGCGGCTTCGCGCTGGGGCAGATAGGCCGAGTAGTTGCCGCGGTAGGTCTTGATGGTCTTGCCGCGCAGCTCCCAGATGCGGGTGCAGACGGCGTCCAAAAAATAGCGGTCATGGCTGACGACCAGCACCGCGCCGCGGTAGGTCTTGAGGTAATTTTCCAACCATTCCATGGTTTCCAGGTCCAGGTGGTTGGTAGGCTCGTCCAGGATCAGCAGGTCAGGACGCTCCAGCAGCAGACGGGCCAGGCGCAGACGAGTCTGCTCACCGCCGGAAAGGACGCCCGCCAGTTTGACCCAGGTATCCGCCGGGAAGCCCATACCGTTGAGCACCTTTTTGATCTGGGTGTCCATATTATAAGCATCCATGGCATCCACGATGGCGGTGCAGTGGGCGATTTCCTCGGTCAGGGTTGCGTTATGCGGGTCTGCAGCCAGGCGGCGCTGCAGGTCATCCATCTTCTGCATGGCGTCCAGCGCCGGGGCGAAGGCCAGTTTCATCGTGGCGTAAATGTCCAGCGTGGGGGCCAGGCGGGCGTTCTGCTCCAGATAGCCGCAGGTCACGCCGGTGCCAAAGGCAGCATCGCCTGCATCGGGCAGGCTCTCGCCGCACAGGATGCGCAGCAGCGTGGTTTTGCCGGTGCCGTTTGCGCCAATGATGCCGATGCGGTCGCCGCGCTCGACCCCGGCGTTGACGTCCTTCAGAACTTCATGTTCGCCAAAGCTTTTGCCCAGGTTTTGCAGTTCCAACAGCATGGGGGTGTTTCCTCTCCTCTATTGTGTCCTCTTTTGCGGTATTTCGCGTTTTTTCACAACGCTGCCGCTGCCCTTGGGGAAAGGCAGCGGCATACTGCATAAGCCGCCGGGCAGTTTATGCTTCATTGCTGTGGCGGCGGTTGCGCACGCCGATGTTTTCCAGTTCCTCCGGCTCCATCACGATCTTGTACAGATCCTCATAGGAGCCGATCTCAAATTTAGGGTGGATGTTCGACTTGTTTTCCTCGTTTTTCAAGTTGAACCAGCAGGTGTCGAGGCCTGCGTTCTGGCCGCCCTTGATGTCAGCCAGCAGATCGTCGCCCACCATCAGCACACGGCTGCGGTTGGTGATGCCCAGGTCCTTGAGGACATGCTCAAACAGCTTGGCCGAAGGTTTGGCCGCACCGACTTTCTCGGAGATATAGACACCGTCCATGTAGCGCTCAATGCCTGAATCCCGGATGCGGGCCTCCTGCACCATGACCGCGCCATTGGAGACGATGGCCAGAGTGGCGACCTCGCTCAGTTCCTCCAGTGCGGTCAGCGCACCGGGGAGCAGGTCGGCATGGGTGGAAAGCAGTTCCTCGTAGCGGTCATTCATCTGGACAGCCTTGCCGTTATCGGGCAGGTCCATCGCTTTCATGAAGCGGCCGAACCGCTGCTGGAACAGCTTGGGTTTGGTCAGCTGGCCTTTGGCGAGCGCATCCCACAGCTCGCGGTTGACGGCGTGGTAGATCTCACAAGCGCGGGCGTCATGGGGCAGCTCGTACTCGGTCAGCATATCGGTCAGGGCCTGGCGCTCAGCCGCGTCAAAGTCCAGCAAAGTGTTGTCAACGTCCAGAAGGACGCAAGTGTAAATGGCCATTTTAAAATGACCCTCCCGTTTCTGGTTTATTGGCCGTCCGGGCTGGAGCCGGGGTTCGGGGTCGGCGTCGGCGTCGGCGTCGGCGTGGGGGCGGCGTTGACGTGCAGCGTAAAGACGGCATCGGCACCATTGTTGACGGCGTGGATACGGTAGGTGCCGGCCTCGTTGGCGGTAAACTCCACCTGATTGCCGGTAGCTTTCCAGCTGGTCTCCTCACAGCTCCACTGCACATCGCCGTTGGCGTTCTGCACATTGGCGGTAAAGGTCACCTTGTTGCCTACCGTGGCCGTGTCAGGTCCACTGACGGTGACGGAGGTCGGGTCAGCCTGCACGGTGACTTTGATCTGCGCGGTGGAGAAGGTGCCGTTGATCTCGATGCCCGCCTTGATGGTGTACTCGCCCGCGTTGGAGCCGGTGAAGGTGAAGGTGCCGCCGTTCTGTTCCAGTTCGTCGTTGACCGACCACTGGACGTTGGAGTTGCTGTAATCCTTGCCGCCCAGCTTGACCGTGGCGGTGATGGAGATGCTCTCGCCCTTCTTGATGGTGCTGTCGCCCTTGTCCAGCGTCAGCTCGACGCGGGAATCATTGAACATGGCCGTGACCGAAACGTCCTTGTTGATGACGTCGTAACGGGTGGCATCGGTGACGCCGTCGCTCCACTTATAGAAGGTGTAGCCATCGGCAGGCACGGCGGTCACGCTGACCTGGGTGCCGCTGGCAACCTCAAGATCCAGACTGGAAACGCCGGTCTGGTTATTGCCGGTCAGGGTGCCCTTGCCGTTCTCGACACGGTAGCTGGCGGTCAGTTTATTGGGGGTGGCGGTCGGGGCCGGGGTGGCGCTGCTGCCGTTGCCTGCTGCCGAGGCCGCACGCTGCGGGATCTCTCCGCGGTCGCCGCGGGTATCCTCCACATTGTGGGCGTGGTTCTTGATGTAATCCAGCACGACATTGACGCCGGAGCCGGAGAAGCCGCCGGTGGAGGCATCCACGTAGCTGTCCACGGCGTAGCCCTTGTCATTCTTCATGACTTCCGGCAGGTTCAGGTACTTGAAGCCCATATCGTTGCAGGCGACAGCCAGCTGCTGGTTGTACTGGTCAATGTAGGTCTGCTTCTGGGCGGCGTCGGCGGCGTCCTTGGAGACGGGCGCAATGGCGCAGGCCACCACGTCGCAGGCGGAGTAGGCCGACTTGATGCTTTGCAAGATCTGCTTGTAGTCGTTGACGAACTCGTCCACGCTGACAGAACCGTCCAGATCATCGCTGCCCACCATGACGTAGACGTGCAGGGGCTTCATCTTGGCGATGGCCTGGGGGATGGTGTAGCTGTTGGCGTCGTCGGCAAAGTTGACGCAGGTCTCACGCAGCACCTGGGAGACCTTCAGCCCATCCTGGCCGGCGTACTGGTTTAAGGTGATGCTGCTGTCTTTGGACATGGACACCGCCTGGGTGCCGCCCACAAAGACGGTATCGTTGATGTAGTTGCCCTGGGCACTCTCCTGCCCCAGGATGGAGCCGAGGCTGGTATCCAGCGGGTACTGGGTGGGATCATACAGATCAGACTCGCCAAACAGGCCCAGCTTTGCCGGCAGTATCCACGATACCAAAAAGCTAAGCACCACGGCCAGCACGCAGAACGCCATGACCACGCAGGCCTTGCGCTGGATGGGGCTGAGACCGGTTTTTTCCTCAGATCGTTTACGGCTCATCGGTTATGGTGACCTCCTTATAAAACGCGGCCCGGTTTGCGGCAGGCCGCCCATTTTTAAATGTACAAAGGCGCACAGCACCAGTATTAGATAGTAGCATTATAGCATACTTTTTTGCGTTTGAGTATCCCTTTTATAAAATTGTTACACTTTGGGCAGCATCGCATAACTCTAAGGCAATACCGCATAATTCTAAGTGCCGATACGGCGAGCGAGGTGCGGCAG
>OLPA01000912.1_pt1 | contig 26682 bp, 33 predicted proteins | sample 1672811 | NCBI WGS metagenome assembly OLPA01 (sample SAMEA3136726, study PRJEB25190) | human gut metagenome | biome: human gut; feature: human-associated habitat; material: faeces | place: Austria | collected 2013
GCCTGACAAACGACGGCAAAACAATACCGGCCCAAACCGGCATTGCTTTTTGCCGTTTTTACGAATCTGACCCCATGAGGATGGGAGAGGAGGTTTTTCCATGAGAAACAAGTTCTGGAACCGGGTGCTGGTAGCCCTGAGCGGCCTTTTTATTTTCGCCGCAGGCGTGCTTTTGTTTTTGGTCAGCTTCCTGTCGCTGTTCAGCATCAGCCTGTCTCTGGGCGGCACGGAGCTTTCCCAGCTGCTGAACGGACTGGCCGTGTGGCAGAAAATTTTGTTGATGCTGGGAGGCGTTGCCGTAGCGGCGCTGGGTCTGCACGATTTGAGCATTCCCTTCCCCAGCCGCCGGGAGCGGGGCTTCATCATGCAGCACACAGAGTTGGGCGACATGAGCATTTCCATGAACGCGCTGGACACCATGGTGCGCCACTGCGTGGATCAGCATAAGGAGCTGACCGTCAAGTCCACCCGTATCAGCCGCGTCAAGAGCGGCATCGTGGTGGAAATACGCATTATGCTGGCTGCCGGGGTGAATATTCCCCTGACGGTGAACGCCCTGCAGAAGCAGGTGAAGCAGTACATCATGTCCTGCAGCGGCGTGGAGGTCTATGAGGTGAAGGTGCTGGTGGAGACAGGCATTCCCAACGGAAAGACCCGCCACAGCAAAGATCTGGTGCTGGAGCCTCAGGCCGCGTCGCAGCCGAGGACGAGGTAGTAATAGGTCACGCCGCTCTCGTTCGCCTGCCGCTCGTTCGCCGAGGAGCTGACCGTGTTGTACCAGCTGATGCGGTCGGCACCCCACGTCATCTGGTTGGTGACGTTGCCGTCGGAGAAGTCGTGGTCGGCGAAGGTCGCGTCCGTGTGGCGAATGCGGACAAAGGTGCCGTTTTTGCTCGTGAGCACCAGCACCAGCGGCCGGAAGCCCGTCACAATCACCGTGGGGTTGCCGGAGCCGGAGCGCCCCGTGCCGGTGTAGCTGCCCGCGATCATGCGGCAGTTGTAGCCGGTCGTGCCCACCGCCGCGGTCAGCGCGGCTTGCAGCGCGGCGTCGGCTTCGCCGCGCGCGGCGATCTCCGCATTCAGTCCGGTCGCGGTCGCGTCGGCGTTCGCCTTGAGCGCCGCGTCGGTCTTGCCGAAAGCGTCGTTGAAGTCCTCCATCTTGATGAAGTCCTGCTTCTCCCACTGCGGGAGGGAATAGTTGTCTGTTTTTTTCATGTCGATCCCCCAATTGATAAAATTGGCAAAGCAAATCGTTTGCCTTACAGCTTTAGGCTGTAAGGCAGCGGACATTGTACGTTTTGCGGCAACGCGCCGGAAAAAATTTCTTCCGTGCGCGTTATCGGCGCGCATTTTGCTGCCAAATAGTTACAAATGGGAACAAAACCGCGAAAAGCGTAGCCAAAAGAAAGGAAGTCTGCTATAATAGCCGCGACAAAAGGAAAGGAGATCCGACATGAAACGTTTTTTGGCGCTGCTGCTCAGCGCGCTCATGGTACTCTCGCTGCTGACCGCCTGCGGCGATAAAAATTCCCCGCCCGACGACGGCGACACCGTGGTGGACGACAATCCCGATGCCGAGCCAGGCGACTCCGCCGCCGACCCCTACGACGCGGTACGCACCTACTGGTCGGAGGATCAGCTCACGCAGGCGTGGGGGCCTGAGCAGGTGGTGGAGCATCTTTTCTTCCACCCCGTCATCGCCTATCCGCAGTGGGCCTTCCACGACTGCAATGCCTCGCAGGATCAGCGCTACGGCCTCGATGACTGGATGGTCACGGCGGACGAGTACAAGAAGATCTTGCAGTCCGTGTACGACCGCGGCTACATTCTCGTTGCGATGGAGGACGTTTGGAGCGAGGTGACGGACGAGACCGGCACGCACATGGTGCGCAACACCCTCATGCTGCCCGAGGGCAAAAAGCCCCTCGTCATCAGCTTTGACGACGTGAACTACTATCCGTATATGCTCGACGAGGGCTTCACGAGCAAGCTCGTCGTCGGCGAGGACGGCGAAATCTGGGCGCAGTGCACCGATCCGTACACCAATGAGACGTTTTTGACCAAGGAGCTCGACGCGACGCCCATTCTCGACGAATTTGTCTACGAGCACCCTGATTTTTCGCTGAACGGCGCGAAGGCCATCTTCTCGCTGACAGGCTATTGCGGCATTCTGGGCTACCGCACGCAGGACGACCGCGACATCGCGGCCGATTCCCCCGACCGTCCGGCGTTCGACGCCTATCGCGCGAGCGAGATCGAGGCGGTCAAGCCCGTCATCGAGCGCCTCAAGGAAACGGGCTGGACGTTCGGCAGCCACACCTGGGGCCACATCCGCCTCGACAGCAAGTCGATGCAGACCATCATCAACGACACCGAGCGCTGGGCGGACGAGGTCGGCTCGCTCGTCGGCCCCACGCAGATTTTGTTCTATCCGCACGGCGGACGGCCCGACGGCGACGACTGGCACACCACCGGCGAGCGTTTCCGATACCTGCAAAGTCAGGGCTTCCGCGTGTTCGCAAGCGTCGGCACCAGCTCTTTCAGCTTTGTCAAGCCCGACATCTCCGCCGTCATCTGCGACCGTCTGCACCCGGACGGCACAACGCTGCGCGGCAGCAAGCGCGTGCTGAGCTGGTATCAGCAGTTCTATGACGCAAAGGACATCATCGACCTTACCGTGCGCCCCGATCTTGGCGTGCACTGGGATCAGTAAGGAGGGCAAGCCATGACGCTGGATGAGCTCAAGGCCAAGGCCGTCGCCATGCTCGACATGGCCTATGTGCCCTATTCCCACTTTCCCGTCGGCGCGGCGCTCGAATGCGACGACGGCGCGGTCTTCACCGGCTGCAACATCGAAAATTCGAGCTACGGCCTCACAAACTGCGCCGAGCGCACCGCGGCCTTCAAGGCCGTGAGCGAGGGGCACCGCCGCTTTGCGCGCATCGTCATCGCCGGGCGCAGCGACGATTACTGCTACCCCTGCGGCGCGTGCCGCCAGGTGCTCTACGAGTTCGGCCCCGAGATGGAGGTCATCTGCCTCAACAAAAAGGGCGAGGAGAAGCGCCTGTCGATCCGCGAACTCCTGCCCTATGGCTTCGACCGGACGTGGCTTGCGATCGACGAGAAATAACGAAAAAAAGAGAGCGGCCCGCCGCTCTCTTTTTTTTGCGCTTTAGTTGCTGCCAGAGGAAGAGGCTTCGATCGTCACTCCGCCGCCTTTGTGCAGAAGGAGTAGAACGCCCTGCCGCAGTAGTCCTCCGCGTCCCACTGCGCGTCCACCTCAAAAATACCGACGCTCGGGAACAATTCAGCAGTGTAGGTTCCGTCGTCCTGCCGCTGCACGGTCAGTTTTTCAGCCTTTGCCTGCGTGTCGCCCCAGCACTGCTCGTTCCAGTACCGCAAGGTGATTGAATCGGGCGCACAGTCGCCGAAGGAAAGCGTCACCGTGTAGTAGAAGGACGCCGACACCGCGATGGGCATTTCAAGAGTCGGCGTGCTGTCGCGGAGCGTCTCGTCCAGCGGATGCATGCCGCAGGCGATCGCGCCCGTGCGCTGGCCGCCGCCGGCATCATAGTCCCAGTCGTAGCTGCCGCCCATCGCCGTGATGCTCACACCCTGCGCGTTCGTCACCGTCAGCTCCGGCGGCTCGGTGGGCGCGGACTTTGCGCCGCAGCCCGCGAGCACAAGCAGCAGCATCAAGATCAGCAGAAGGGAAGATTGCTTTTTCATTCAAGTTCACCTCTCGTTTCTTTCGGATACCTATATAGACGCAAACCGCGGGAAAAATGTTCCGCAAGTGTGCGAGCATAGCGAGTGTGCGCAGCGGAGTGGATTTAAAAAACAAAAGGCGTGGCAAAGCCACGCCTTTTGCATTTTTAGAAGTCCGCGTTGCCCACGGTGCGGGGATGCAGCTCCACATCGCGGATGTTGCCGATGCCCGTCAAATACATCACCATGCGCTCGAAGCCGAGGCCAAAGCCCGCGTGACGGCAGGAGCCGTAACGGCGCAGGTCGCAGTACCACCAGTAATCCTCGGGATTCATGCCGAGATCGCGGATGCGCTTTTCCAGCAGTTCGATGCGCTCCTCACGCTGGCTGCCGCCGATGATCTCGCCGATGCCCGGAACGAGGCAGTCCGCCGCCGCGACGGTCTTGCCGTCGTCGTTGAGGCGCATGTAGAACGCCTTGATCTCCTGCGGATAGTCCGTGACGAACACGGGGCGCTTGAAAACTACCTCGGTCAGATAGCGCTCGTGCTCGGTCTGGAGGTCGATGCCCCATTCGACGGGATAGTCGAACTTCTGTCCGCTCTCCTTTAAGAGCTTCACGGCCTCGGTGTAGGTCACGCGGCCAAAGTCAGACTCGGCAACGTGCCTAAGTCTCTCAATGAGCCCCTTGTCGACAAAGCTGTTGAAAAACGCAAGATCGTCCGGGCAGCGCTCCATCACGCGGCGAATGATGTGCTTGATCATCGCTTCCGCCACTTCCATGTCGCCGTTGAGGTCGCAGAACGCCATCTCCGGCTCGATCATCCAGAACTCGGCGGCGTGGCGCGCGGTGTTGGAGTTCTCCGCGCGGAAGGTCGGGCCGAAGGTGTAAACGTCGCCGAACGCCATGGCGAAGTTCTCGGCGTTGAGCTGGCCGGAAACGGTCAGGCTCGTCTTCTTGCCGAAGAAATCCTTGCTGTAATCGATCTGGCCGTCCTCGGTACGGGGCGGGTTTTCAAGGTCGAGCGTCGTCACCTGGAACATCTCGCCCGCGCCCTCGCAGTCGCTGCCGGTGATGATGGGGGTGTTGACGTAGACAAAGCCGCGGCTCTGGAAGAACTCATGCACGGCGTAGGCCGCCGCGCTTCTCACGCGGAAGGCCGCGGAGAAGAGGTTCGTGCGCGGGCGCAGATGCTGAATGGTGCGCAGATATTCAACGCTGTGGCGCTTTTTCTGCAAGGGATAGTCGGGCGAGGACGCACCCTCGATCTCGATCTCCGTTGCCTTGACCTCGAGCGGCTGCTTGGCCTCGGGCGTCAGCACCACCGTGCCGCGCACGATGAGCGCGGCGCCGACGTTCTGCGCGGCGATCTCCTTATAATTAGAAAGAGAATTCGCGTCCATCACCACCTGCAAATTGCGGAAGCACGAGCCGTCGTTCAGCTCGATGAATCCAAAGGTTTTCATATCGCGGATGGTCTTCGCCCAGCCGCACACGGTGACGCTTTCGCCGCCGTAGCGCTCGCTGTCGGCGAAGATCGCGGCAATTCTCACTCGTTCCATAATAATTTCCTTTCCTTTTGTGGGTTTTCGCGGGATAATGCGCTTATTATATGCTACTTTCTGTGCGATTGCAAGCCCCGCTTTTGATTGACTTTTCGGAATTTGTGTGTTATCTTAAAATCTTACCTCAAAAGGTAAACGTGAAACTTTCACCTATTACTTTACAGGAGGATTTTAACATGAACAAGTATCTGGACATCGCCCCCGAGGTCGCCGAGGCGCTCAAAGCCGGCAAGCCCGTCGTGGCGCTCGAATCCACCATCATTTCCCACGGCATGCCCTACCCGCAGAACGTCGAAACGGCGCTCAAGGTCGAGAGAATTATCCGCGACGCGGGCGCAGTCCCCGCCACCATCGCCATCATCGGCGGACGGCTCAAGGCCGGTCTTTCCAAGGAAGAGATCGACTACCTCGGCCGCACCGGCGCGGGCATCCCGAAGGCTTCCCGCCGCGACCTGCCCGTGCTCGTCGCGCAGGGCAAGGACGGCGCCTGCACCGTCACCACCACGATGATGATCGCCGACATGGCGGGCATTCGCGTCTTCGCTACCGGCGGCATCGGCGGCGTGCACCGCGGCGCGCAGGAGACCTTCGACATCTCCGCCGACCTTGAGGAGCTGGCAAACACCTCCGTCATGGTCATCTGCGCGGGCGCAAAGTCCATTCTCGACCTCGGCCTCACGCTCGAGTACCTTGAGACCCACGGCGTCACCGTCATCGGCTACGGCACGGACGAGCTGCCCGCGTTCTATACGCGCAAGTCGGGCTTTGGCGTCGACTACGAGCTCGACACGCCCGCCGAGCTGGCCAAGGCGTTCCACGTCAAGCGCGAACTCGGTCTGCGCGGCGGCCTCCTCGTCACCAACCCCATTCCCGAGGAGTACTCCATGGACAAGGAAGTCATCGACAAGGCCATCGCCGAGGCCGTGGAGGACGCGAAGAAGGACGGCATTCACGGCAAGGCCACCACGCCGTACCTCCTCGCCAAGATCAAGGATCTCACCGGCGGCGACAGCCTCGATTCCAACATTCAGCTCGTCTTTAACAACGCCCGCCTCGGCGCGGCGGCGGCGGTCGAGCTTGCAAAGCTCGAAAAGTGAGATTTTTTGTCCTTTACCTCGCCGCGATCAATCTCATCACGTTCTGCGTCTACGGCGCGGATAAGCGCCGCGCCAGAATTCCCGGCGCGCGCCGCGTCCCCGAAAAAACACTCTTTGCACTCGCGCTGCTGCTCGGCAGCGCGGGTGCTCTTTTGGGCATGCGCGTCTTTCACCACAAAACGCGCCACTGGTATTTCCGCTTCGGCATTCCGGCGATTTTGCTCGTGCAGAGCGCGGCGGGGGTGTTTGTGTACATGCGGTTTTTCGCGGCGTAAAAAATTTTTGAAATTTTTTGTCCCTTCCTGCAACAAATTCCCCCTTTCCTGCGTCTAATAACATACAGGGGGGCGGCAGGAAAAATTGGAAAATAAAGATTTTCTGAAATTTGCGTTTTCCTGTTCCCTAATTTCCTACGGCATGATATAATGCCGGTGTATGAGAACTGCTCTGTGCGCGCAGAGCAAATCACAAAAATGAGAAAGGATGAAGAAAATGATGAAGAAATTTCTCTCATCGCTGCTGGCGTTGACCATGATTCTGAGTCTGGTCATCGTTCCGGCAAGGGCGGACAACAGCATCAATGGAACAATTGATGGGGGTACTTTGACCATTACAAATGCCACCAACGATTCTATTGCTGCAAAAGTTGGTGACCCCGTCGTTACTCTCCAGGCATCATTAAGCGGAGCAACGCTCAAGTACGGAGATAATACTGTCACCAATCCGCAGACCGAATATACATGGGCTGTTACCAGAGGTAATGCTGTTACTATTTCTGGTGACAAGATGAGCATTGTAAAAAAAGGCGATGCAACCATTCAGTGCACTGCTACAATGACTGGCACCTATACGCCGCAAGCAACAGGTAACGAGACGCCTACCCAGGTTACGGTTACTGCTGTTAAGACTGCAACTGCAACTGTTACCGTCAGCGCCCCGCAGGGTGATGCAGATGCTACCTTTGCAGCCGCAATCAAGGCCGCCGGCATCAAGTATAATGATCGTCCCTGCACGATCAACAACGCTAACACTACGATCACCTATTATACCATCAAGGGTGAATCGGCACAGAAGTGGGAAACTTCTCCTAATGGCTATGAAAAACCCACTTATGATACGTCTGTTTCTAACAAACTTACAATCAAAAGTTCCATTACTGTTGATGGTACTTCCACAAATGTTAGCTACACGTATGACCTCAGTTCTTCTCAGGCAAGTCTGACTTTGAAGTCTTCCATTACTGGCGAGACGGCTGCAAATGAGCAGGTTCTTAGTAATGGTAAACTCACTTTAACTGCTAATTACACCGGTTCGCCTAGCGCTACCTACCAGTGGAAGCTCGATTCCGGCAGCTACGAAAACGGTGGTAGCACTTACGAGTTCTCCAAGACTTCTGGTTCCTACACACTGTATTGTCAGGTTTTAGAGAATGATAAGGTTGCTGATACTACAAGTTGCACTATCACTGTTAAGTCTGCTAACAACTTTACCCTTAAGACTAATCCAAGCTCTTTGACAATGTCCGACAAGTCTAAAAACGAGCCTCTGTCGGCAACGCTCAGCGAGGACGGTAACGCTGCATCTCTTAAGAATGTGAAGTACAGTTTCGTTTCCGAGAATACTAGAGTTGCAACCGTATCTCAGGAAACCGCCGGAAGCTACCTTGCTACCGTTAAGCTGGCCGGTAACGGCGAGACCTACATTAAGGTCACTGCCGAATATCTCGGCGGCAAAATAGAAAAGAGCGTCCCCTTCTACGGTGAAGTGCATGAAGTGACGCTTGACGAGGTTGAAAACGGCAAGAGCGAGACTTACAGCTACAACACCCTGCTCTCCGCCGCTGACAAGACCTTTAAGGGCGTCAGCATCAAGAGCATCAAGGTCAACCCGACCAAGACCACCTACGGCGAGATCAAGGATTCTCGTTACGCCAATGAGTACGTTTTCGAGGCTGCCTCCGGTAAGATCGGCGTGTTCACCTTCACCGTGACCGCCTACGAGGGCAATAACCTGAACGGCGCGAGCTACACCGTTACCTTCAATATCCCCGTTACTCCCATCAAGACCACCTACGAGTCCCAGTATCCCCAGCCCAGCGGCACCTCCAGCAACTATAAGTACAGCGTGGCCGTCCCCGATGGCTACGAGAGCTACTATGTCGTTGCGAAGAACCCCGATAAGGCCCCGACCGACTACTCCGAGAAGCTGAGCGGCACGAGCTCTTCCTACTCCGGCAAGAGTCTCTACACCCTGTCCGGCAGCGACTTTGATAAGAGCGGCAAATGCGAGCTTTATATCGTGACCTATGATAGAAAGACCGCTTACTACGGCGTGCTCACCGTCTATCAGAAGTCCTACAACATTGAGTACGGCGTGGTCGCGGGCGAGAGCGTTTCCTTCGCTCAGAAGCATTTCGAGTCCTTCCTCGAGGACATCGCTGACGATGCCGGTGACTACAATTCCAGAAAGGACACCCTTGAGCTCAACTATGTCAAGTTCGGCTCCCTGCCCACTGCAACCTCCGAAGGTGTCCTTTATGAAGGCAAGAGCAAGATTGCCAGAAATGACAAGATCGAAGATCTCGACAAGGTGACCTTCGAGTCCGTCGCCAAGGCCAAGGGCACCATCACCATTCCCTTCACCGCTTACGGCACGCTCTACAAGGACGGCGCTTCCAAGAAGGACAAGGACGTGGAATACAGCGGCAGCGTTGTGATCTCCGTCGTCAAGGAAGACATCGTCTTTGAGGTCGGCGTGAACAGCGCGGTCAAGCTCGGCTCCGACAAGTTCATCGACTTCCTGCGCGATTCCGACAAGAGCTACAAGAAGGCTGACCTCGACTATGTTACTTTCGATGTGGGTAAGAACAGCGCCATCACCTCCTACTTCAACGGCACCGGCGCGCTCTACCGTTACTACAACGGCAGCACCGGCGTCAACGCTACCGTCAGCGCCAAGGACGAGTTCTACTACAACCCCAAGACCAGCAGCAAGCACTATGACCTCGACGACGTGGCCTATGTGACCTCCAAGTTTGCCAAGGTCGGCGATATCGTCTATATCCCCTTCACCGCCTACGGCACCAAGTCCGGCCAGAAGGCTGAGGGTACGCTTGCCATCAAGGTCAAGCAGACCATGAACTTTGTCGATGTGAGACCCGGCGACTACTTCTATGATTCCGTCCAGTGGGCCGTCAACCTTGACATCACCAAGGGCACTTCCGCCACCACCTTCTCCCCGAAGCAGGGCTGCACCCGTGCGCAGATCGTCACCTTCCTGTGGCGCGCCGCCAATTCTCCCGCGCCGCGCAGCAGCACCAACAAGTTCACTGACGTTTACGCCACCACGCACGCCGACTACATGAAGGCGATCATCTGGGCCACCGAGCAGGGCATCACCACCGGCACCGGCAACGGCAAGTTCTCCCCCGACGCCACCTGCACCCGCGCGCAGATCGTCACCTTCCTGTACCGCTTCAAGAGCAACCCCGCGGTTTACGGATCCCTGAACTTCTCGGACGTCAACAAGACCGAGCATGCCGCGTTCTACAACGCCATTCTCTGGGCTGTGAACAACAAGATCACCACCGGCTACGGCAACGGCATCTTTGATCCCAACGGCACCTGCAACCGCGGTGACGCTGTGACCTTCCTGTACCGCGCCCTCGCGTGATCTGAATCTCCGCGCAGCGATTTCCCGCGAATCAAGAGGCCGCCCGTTTGAAAACGGGCGGCCCTTTTTTGTAAACTTTCTGTGATAGCCCTTTCCCCCGCCTGCAAACCGTGCTACAATACACCCATCTTGATTTTCCGGGGAGTTGTTACTGTGAGCAAATTCCGCAATGCCCTTTCCCGCTTCATGTACGGCCGCAACGGTGTGGACGCGCTGAGCTGGGCGCTCGTCGTGCTTGAGGTCGTCCTCAGCCTGCTGAGCGCCTTCATTCACGTGCGCGGCGTGTCGCAGGCGCTGTACTTTGTGTCCACGGCGCTGATGTTCGTTGTGCTGCTCCGCATTTTTTCGCGCAATCTCGCGCGCCGTCAGGCCGAGAATGCGAAATTTTTGACCTGGTGGACGCCGAAGGCGAACGCCATTCGCGGCGCGCAGGCCCGCCGCGCCGACAAGGCGCACAAATACGTCCGCTGCTCCTGCGGCGCATACTGCCGCGTGCCGCGCGGCGTGGGCAAGATCGAGCTGACGTGCCCGAAGTGCGGCAGGAAAAAGGTCATCAAAACGTAAGAGAGAAAAAATCCGTCCATCGGGACGGATTTTTTTGTAAGAAAACCGGTTTTCCGCCGTCTAATAGACAGAAGGGGGTGAGGGTGCTGACGGATTTTGAAGAGGTCTACGCCGTGTACTTTGACGATGTGTACCGCTATCTTCTCTCGCTTTCCGGGAGCGAGAGCGTCGCCGAGGAGCTGACGAGCGAGACGTTTTTCCGCGCGATGGACGCCCTCGGCCGCTTCCGCGGCGAGTGCAGCGTGCGCGTCTGGCTCTGCCAGATCGCGAAGAATCTGTATTATTCGCACCTGCGGCGCGAAAAGCGCCTTGTGCCGCTCGAAGACTGCCGGATCGCCGAGGAACGCCACGAGGAATCGCTTGAAGATCGCAGCGAGGCCGAGCGCATCCAGACGCTCCTGCACGCGCTCAAAGAGCCGTACAAGGAGGTCTTTATGTGGCGCGTGTACGGCGAGAAGAGCTTTCGCGACATCGGCGCGCTCTTCGGCAAGACGGAAAATTGGGCATGCGTGACCTACCACCGCGCCAAGCGCATGATCCGCGAGGGATTGGAGGACTGAAATGAACAAGGATTGCAGCATCGTGCAGGATCTTCTGCCGCTTTACGCAGAGGACATGCTGCGCGAGGGAACAAAGGAATATGTTGACGGGCACCTCGCTCAGTGCGAAGCCTGCCGCGCAGAGCTCGCAGCGCTCAAAGCGGACGTGCCGTCCGCGCCCGTCAACGCGCAGCCACTGCGCGCCCTCAAAAAACAATTGCAGCGCAAAAAGCTCACCGCCGTGCTGCTGGCCGTCGCGCTCGCGCTGACATTGGCGACGGCGGGTTTTGCGTACCTCACCGCACTGCAGTATCTGCCGTATGACGAGACAGAGTGGATGATCACGCGCTCTCCCCGAGCGCTCGCGGACGGCTCGATCATGGCGGACGGGCTGACCGATCTCAGCGGCATTGAGAGCATTTCCGTCAACCTGCTCACGCCTGTGTCCGGCACGGAGGTCACGAGCACGCAGGAGCCCGACAGCGGCAAGACGGTCTATTTCATCACCGCATGGCGCACGCCGCTTGACACATGGCGCGGCGCATTTGACGAAGCCAAGGACGCGCCGAGTGCGACGAATACCGCCGAGCGAATGCAGCGCGAGGCGGACACGCTGCAAGGCGCGCTTGGCAAAGTGGAGTCCGCGCGAACGCTCTTCACGCTCGACACCGAGAACTGCGCGGCGGTCTACTATTCGCCGAACAACGGACAGGACGATGTGCTGCTCTGCGGCAGCATGGACGGCGGCATCATTTCTATGCCGCGGCTGGCGCTCGGTTATTACGTTTTGCTATCATTGGCGCTTCTTATTCCGCTGAGTATTGCCTTTTTCCTCTACCGCAGGAAAAAAGCGGGCAAAGCGCTCGGCCATCTCGCGCTGATCCCCGCGTGCTATCTCACTGGCCACCTGCTCGTCAAGGGCTTTGTCACGACGAGCTACCAGATGCAGCGCGACTTTTCGCTCATTGTCCTCACCGGCGCGCTCCTTTACGCCGCGATCCTGTTGGCAGGAGACCTCCTGCGGCAGAGGCGGGCCGCAGCAGAATAAAAAAGAAGAGACACCGTCAGGTGTCTCTTCTCTTCTTGGCGCAGCGGGAGGGATTCGAACCCTCGTGCGATTGCTCGCAAACTGATTTCGAGGGAAATAATCAGAGAAAAGAGCTTTTATAGCCTCTTAAATAGTGATGTAAAACGTCCGATACAGCTATATTTTTATCGATCTTTATGTGACATTGTTTTTCGCAGGAGCAACGTATTATAGCGCCGCTAAATTCTCTGTCACCATTTTGGCACCAAGTAATATCTCCCTATCTTTAAGGTGTGAAGGTGAATCCCTCATGTAGCTTAATTATAGTATTCTTGCAGATACTGTCATGGTTGGGCCAGTCACGAGCAAGCGCTTTAACGCTTTCGCTTTTCAGCCTCGTTTAAGCAAGCGCAGATTACTTTTTATTCTTCTTCAGCTGCTCTTTGAACGAGCGCTTAAGCATATGATATAGCACATCCTCCAAATTGTCACTTTCAAGCAAGAAGTTCAGAGAATCCACATTGTCCGAATACTGACTTTTATATAGCAATAATCTGGAAACTGCTTTTTCGGACAGACCTGTCATGTCATAGATATCTGAATTACCTTTTTTCTCTTTGGAGTACTCCCCAAGCAGATATGCAACATCGCAATCAAATATGGTGGCAAGCGCAATCATTCTTTCTAAAGGCGGCAATGTAACGCCTCGTTCCCAACTTGATACCGTTGTTTGCCCTATTACTCTTTCCTTTGTAGGCGCTATGCAGGCAAAATCGTTTCCTATTGCTTCACCGTCTGTTTAGGACGAGACTGCAACGGAAAGCAAATCCGAAAATAGCACCCAGCCCTCTTTTATTTTCAAGGGGATTGGTAGTGCAAAAACGCAAAATGGGTCGGGGTTATTTATTAATCGCTGAAGTCTTGCAAAATGCACGTCTAATATGTAGAATGGCAATATATTATTAGTCGAGAGCAATATCAGAGTGCATATCATAGAACACCGTTTGCTAAAATCGTGTTAGAGATCATCCTTTATGCTTTTAGGAGATGAGAATATGGACCGACAGAAGGAAGATTCTTACCAAATTGTGAATTATTACAAGAGAAATCGAACCATCGATATGCTCCTTATGGAGGAATTTGCATTTAGTCTGCTTTTCAATAATATTGCGCCAGATAAGCTTCAGGTGGCGCTCGACAGCGTGGGATTAAATCGTATCCCAAGTCTTTTTCTGCTGATTCAGGTCGATGACCATCTCAATGAATCCAAACGCTTGAACACGGAAAACGAATTTGTGCTGAAAGTACGTATTGCTGATATCATTCGCACCTGCTTTGAGCGGAACGGGCTCGAGCCTGTAGTTGCCAACCTGACGGGAACAGATAAACTGGTTGCCTTTCTGGTTATGGATGAAAGCGTAGAGCGCGATAACCTGATAGTACGAATTTCCAATGAAATCTGTGAGAAGGTTAACATTTTTGCTGGTTATTCCGTGAGCATCTGTGCTTCCGATCCGTGCAAAAACCTAGAGGATTTCCCCAGGTGCTATGAGCGTACGAAGACGATGCTGCAAGAAAGCTTTTTCCTTGGCAAGAATATGCAGACCAACGCGATGAAATCGTTACCTCTACTTACGTCTACATCTATAGTCAATGAACTGGACGGCGTGATACAAAATGTCTATCTCTCGCTCAGCAGAGGGAATCGCGTTCTTTTCAGCCGGACAATGGTAAAACTTTTTTCCTTGCTTCAGGAAAATGGGCGCAGCCGAGAGCAGACACTGCTTCTTGCTGGTATGCTCATTGACAAGATGGATGAATACACAACCAGGTGTGGTGTAAAAAAAGAGAAACGACTTAGCGCACAGCTTTTGCAATATAAAGAGATGTTGTTCTCCTGCTGCTATGCAGATGATATCTGCTTTATTCTGGTAGAAAGCTATGAAATGCTTCGTGAGGAGTTGGAGAAACTTCAAGGCCGGCTGCTAGAGGACGCATTTCGAGAAACCGTCAACCAGTATATCAAGGACCATTTTAATGAGAGAATCTATCTGGAGGAAATCGCGAAAAGCTGCGGCTACAGTAAATATTATTTCTGCCGCCAACTCAAAAAGTGTTTCGGTAGGGGGCTGAGCGACTGCGTGAACCGGTTCCGGATAGAGCGAGCGAAAGAACTCCTGTGTACAAGCAATCAGTCGATTGAGAGCATTGTATATGAAGTAGGCTTCAGCAGTGCAAACTACTTTGAGGTTGTTTTTCGTAAAGAGGTAGGAATGCCGCCGACAGTATACCGCCGTATGCACCGAGAATAAGTGTACTGAAAAGACTGCGCCGCGATTCGCGGGCAGTCTTTTTTTGCGCTGGTAGCGCAATATATTTAAACTTATTTGAAAGATAATAATGGAGAATCACCTCGTGTCCATTTATGATTGCAACATAGCAATTTTATTCATAAGGAGGAAATATCCATGAACAAATATGAAAAGCTTTTTACCCCGATCCGTATTGGCAACCGCATTCTGAAAAATCGTATCGAGGCGGCTCCGGCGGCATTATCCAATTTGACGCCTGAGGGTTATTTTACGGACCAGAATATTGCTACTTTTGAACGCAAAGCAAAAGGCGGCCCTGCGATCGTCAACATGGGCGAGGCACGCATTGACCTGAAGACGGGCATTTCCCATAAACTTTGCCTTGCGCTCGATGACGATGGTGTACTTCCCTCCCTGCTGATGGCGACCGATGCCATTAAACGCCACAATGCCATTCCCGCGGTCGAACTAATCCATCCAGGCGGACGCACCAATCCTGAGTATTATGATGGCACTATTTGGGCTCCCAGTGCACACAAGGGCCATCTTGGTAAGGATTATACCGAACTTGACGAAGAGACTATGGTGCCGTTGGTGACTCTGCTTTCTTTACCGTCGTTATGAATGAGTTGCCTGCAATTATCTGTGCGATCATCATCGCCGCCGTTCTCGCTGCTGTCATGAGTACGATCGACTGCGTCTTTATCGTAGAATCTACTGTTCTTACCAGAGATATCCTGATTGGCACGATGAAGAAAGAGTATTCGGAAAAGCAGCTTTCCAAGATAACACTCGGCCTGAACATTGCTCTTCTGGTTGTTGGCGTTATACTGGCGCTGAACGCTGGTAGCATCTTAGATGTACTTAACGCATTCTATTCCTTCCTCGCTGCCGCCTGCTTCATTCCTTTCTTCGGCGGTCTGCTGTGGAAGAAAGGTTCTGCTAAGGGAGCAATTGCTGCTTCTGTTGCCGGCATCACCGTAGTGGTTCTCGGCTGGCTTGGTGTTTCGTTGCCTTCTCTTGGTGGATTCTTCCCCTGCATTCCCAGCGCGATTGCATTTGTGATCGTTAGCTTGATTGCGCCCGACAAAGCAAAAGCTTAAGAAAAATAGACCATCGACACTGGGACATTTGTTCTCCACATCAGAAACCGACAGGCTATCTACACGGTAGCCTGTCGGTTTCTGACCTATTATTTACATGGTTGCAGTGTTGAATTGAGCAGATATTGCTCATAATTGTGGCTTTTCAGGCACCTCTGTGGGTAGGAAACGCCACTTTATCCTGTGATTAAGTGGATTTCTCCGCTTCAGGTTTTCGGTTCGGAAGTGGCACCCTGATATTTGAGCATACCAGGTACACCATATCCATTAGATAGCGCCTAAAAAATTCAGGAATTGATGTCTGCGAATATGTCTTATGACGAGTTTTACGAACACCTTGCAACAGTTCTGCGCAGACATTGAGACCGGCGCAAAGGGAATGTCGGTACCGACCCTTTGCAGAATTGCTAAGACGCTTCGCCTGTCTACCGACTATATTCTCTACGGGATCACCGAGCGGGAAAATCCGGATGCCGTTACGCTGATGCTGGAAAACTGTTCGGAGAATGAACGCGCCTACGCGGAACAGCTGCTCAAGACCTTTGTGGCAGCGATGAATATGAAGGATGAAGAAAAGGCTCTGCTGTGATCAGCGGGGCTTTTTCGCCTTTCGGTAGAACGTCGTCTTCGTCATGCGCAGCATCTTCATAGCTTCTGCCGCACTGATTCTTCCTTCCTGCCACTGCTTCACAACGGCATCAAAATTCGGCCGCTCAATTGGCTTGCGGCCTTTGTACTTTCCCTGTTTCTTCGCAATGGCAATGCCCTCCTGCTGACGCTGCAAAATGTATTCCCGTTCCAGCTCGGCGACAGCCCCAAAGACAGTGAGCATAAACTTCCCTGTCGGTGTCGTAGTATCGATTGCCTCTTTCTTACTGACGAACTCCACACCTTTTTCAGACAGCTTCTCTACCAAATCCAGAAGATCTCGCGTGTTGCGGGCAAAGCGGCTGATGGACTCTACAATGACGGTATCTCCCCTGCGGACGTATTCCATCATCTTTTGCAGCTCCGGGCGGTTGGTGCTTTTGCCGCTCATGCGGTCAATATAGACTTCATCGACACCAAGAGATTCCATCAGGACTTCCTACCGCATGGAATTTTGTTCCTGTGTACTGACCCTGATATATCCGATTTTCATAGAAAGATTTCCTCTCAAATATTAGGTTGAATTTCTCCTATTTTCTGTGTATACTATAAGTGGAAGGAGTGTGATCCGTATGATGATCAATACCAATAATCTTGTCTCGATTACCGAGGCCAACCAGAATTTTTCCAAAGTTGCCCGATTGGTGGACGCAAAAGGCTCTGCCGTTATCTTGAAAAATAACACCCCGCGCTATCTGATCATCGAGTTCAGTCAGGCGGAGCAGCTTCAGGCAGCGGAGGACGAAGATGTGATGAACATCTCTGCGCGTCTGCTGAAGAAGAATCAGGAAGCGTATGAGGTGCTGGCAAAATGAAGGTGCTTACCAAGCGGCAGATTCTTCTGCTGCATCGGCAACTGATTGAGCAGACTGGCGGTTCAGACGGCATCCGGGACGAGGGCCTGCTGGATTCTGCGATGGCAGCTCCGTTTCAAAGCTTTGACAACGCGGATGCTTACCCATCCTTACAACAGAAGGCTGCTCGGCTTTGCTTCGGTTTGGTCAAGAATCATCCCTTTATTGATGGAAACAAGCGAATCGGTGCGCACGCTATGCTGGTGTTTCTGGCGGTCAACGGCGTGGAGCTGACATATACACAGACGCAGCTAAGCGACATCATTTTGCAGGTGGCAGCTGATGAAAAGGCCTATCCCGACCTGTTGGACTGGCTGCTTTGTCATCAGAATTGAAATATCAGTCCCATTAGGGTCCTCTCCGCAAATGGCACGTTCCAAAATGCGGAAAGCGACCCTAATGGGACTCTTTTTTGGCGTCTCGTTGGGGTATGCCCTAACGGGACGCCTTACAGGTACGGCAGGACGAAGATATCACCGTTGACCATGATAAACTGCTCCGGAGTAGTAAAGCGCTCCAAGTAGATCTGCACCTGTTCATCGGTCAGGCATTCAAAGCGGTCGCTGTCAACTGGGGCCGCACAGAGGAAGAAAGTCCCAGCCACGATGTCGTAGATAGCTCCATTGCTGTCCCGCAGCGCGCGGTTCAGCGGCAGGTTCAGCAGCTTTCCCTCATCGTTGCAGATCAGCGCAACCGGCTCGTCAAAAGGATAGACCGCCTGAATGGTTCCACCGACGATCTGCTGCATGGAAGTAAGGGTATCGTCGATGTTCTGCACGAACGGTTTCTTCTCAGGTTCCACAATAACAACTTGCATGAGCAATCCCCCTTACGCAATGACAAAACGCCGTGTAGTGGTGCTGCGGCTGAACTGATTGAATAGATCTGCGTGCGTCAGCTTGAAGGCGGCGCTGTCAAAACGGTTCGTAATGATGGTTTTCCAAGTAATGAGGTAGTCCTTTCCGGACAGCACATCCGTGTTCTTTGCCAGCATTTCAGCTTTCAGGGAATCTTCAATGGCCGCGATGGAGGACTTTACCTCGGCTTCCATGTCTCGCAGTTCCTTTAACTCTTTGACCTTCGCGTCGATCTCGTAAATACTCATCAGTAGATCATCCTTTCGTATAACAGTTCTTCAATTTCGTCGGTGGAAAAGCCCACGTCCAGCAGCTCATCAATGGAGCTTGGCTCGTAGCCGTAGTAGGCGGCAACGCCTTTCAGCGTATCCAGATATTCCTGCTCAGCTCTGTGCTGCTGCGGGACGGCCTTTCTCTGCACGGGATACAGTGAAAAGCTGCTCCATGGGCAAAGCAGATTCGCTGCGTCGAAAGAGGCCCTTTCCATCTGCCCAGAGGGACGGAGCTTCAAAATATCTCCACAGTTCAGCTCGACGCGCTCCGGCTTGCCGATGGGCAGATGCAGCCGTTTCAGCGCGCGGTTCAGGATAGCCTCGGTGGACGCATACAGGTACAGGCCGCAGTGTGGGTAGTAATAGAGACACAGCGGATTATCCCCCTTCACGAAGTACAGATTCTCCCGCTGATCCAGCACAGTGAATGTAAAAGAACCCTCGACCGTTTCCGCCATGTCTTTAAGGCTGGAAAAATCGAGGGCATTTTTCTGTTCAAGGAGTTGGACGGCCACGTAGCTATCCGTCTCGATCCTTGTTTTTGGCAAGTGCTTGGTGCGGCGAAGAATGCCGTCGTTCCAGAGAACGCCGTTGTGTGCAAGAGCGAACGGCCTATTTTCCGCGTAGCCGAGGAACGGGTGATTGTTTCGATTCCTTCGCGCGTCGCCCTGCGTGGTCATACGGGTATGGCCCATGATGACCCTGCTGTCTGCCGGAATACGGAACCGCATCCGGTGTGCCGCTACGGGACGCTTGTAGATGCTCAGATGCCGGTGAGAACAGTACGCGATGCCGGTGGCGTCTGTGCCGCGCTCTTCACATTCCGTCGCCAATACGGAGAGGATGCGGCTCTTCTCCTTGGCGCTGAATTGGTTCCGGCTGTCGATCAGACCGAACAAGCAGCACATATTAAACCTCCGCCTCGCTTTCGATTGGCTCGTTCACATACAAGCGACGCTCCTTCAAATACTGTACCAGCTCGGGCTGTGTGCAGCCGGAGACAAAGGTCGTCCAAGACATCGCTTTCAACTCCTCGTCGGACATGAAAAGAGCCACATCACAGATCCGGTCAAGGAGCTGTAATGTGGCAATGAGCGTGTTGTATTTGAGGGTTCCACGGAAAATGCGAAACTCAATGGTGTTCTTGTTGGTGAGGTTGACGCTGGTGTAGCGACCGGCGTGAGCGCTCTTCTTGGCATGGTCCAAAAGCTCCTTCGGCTGGTCCTTGTAGCCATAACGGGCAGCCCACTGGTCAAGCTGGTACTGCGTTCTGCGGGAAAACTTCAGAAGCTCTTCCCAGTTCTTTTCAAAGAAATATAAAATGCGGGCAATCACGGCGTCCTGCTGTGCTTCCGTCTCACCAAAAGCGTTGCGGTTGACGTGAACATGAAGTCCGCAGGTGCCCGCCTGATGGCTCGTGTAACCCATCTGGACGGCCTTCTGTAAGATGGCTGCCCACGGCATTTCTGACTGATGGTAGGCGAGCGTCATGGGATGCGTCACCATCTCAAAGCCGTCGTCCAAAGAGCCGTCGTGCTTGCAGTAGAGATTTTCAAGACCGTTGCCGTTTGCAATGGACATGACCTCGGCGGCGTTGTCGTCGTCCTCACCGGCTCCGTCCACTTCCAGCTCTACGCCAAAATAGCGATCACCGTCCCCACGGAACAGCGGCTCGGGCTTGTAATAGTAGTCCTGGATCGGCTTGCGGGAAGCGCGGCTCGTGTAGCAGTCGTAGCAGAACGGATACTCGTTGCCGTCACTCTCACAGGCGTAATAGGTCTGGCTGATGCGGATGATATCACCGCAGCTATGACAGTTTGTGTAGTGACGGTCATAGCAGTCCTGACAGAGCGGCGTGGATTCGTCTCCGGCGTTGTCGTCCCGCCAGATGCGCTCACCGCAGTGAGAGCAGAGCATCGTTATTTCCTCAGTACAGCTCTCGCATAGGGGGCTTTCGTTCATCCAGATCGGGGTAGTCAAAATCGTTTCTCCGCAGTGGCGGCAGGTGTAATGTTCAGTCATCGTTTTCATTCTCCTTTGTAAAATAGTCAATCACTGCACAGAGCAGCGCGGCGGCAGCGGCCAGTAAAATTTCAATGATGTTGTTGGTATTCAAGTTCTGATTATCCTTGGTGATCCTCTCCCTTCCTGTCCCCGCGTCATTTAGGCCAACACGGTCTTTCGCAGCAGAACGCCGACGATCTCCGCTAAAACCGTGCGGATGAGACGCAGTAAGTGGTGCAGCATAGTCATAGTCTCCTTTCACATTTTTCTTGTGGTTTCCGCTGATTTGCAGCTTGCAGAGCAGGAAATCCATCATTTTCTCTGCAAAATCGAAAAAGAGCCAGAGCCCGTGATCGTCGAGGATCTTCGGGTTCTGGCTCTTTCTCTTACTAATAATATACGGTTGAGATGTGAGAAATAACGCTAAATGGGACGAAAGGAGACAACAAGGATATAAGGCATTATGCCAATTACAACATAGGAGGTTTTTACGATGACAAGATATGATGACCGTTACGATGAGTTCGGCTATGAGCGTGAGGACTATGACGGCACACTGGAACTCAACGAGTATTTGACGCCCCGAGAGGTGATGGAGCTGCTGGCGATTGGGAAGAACACCTTCTACAAGATGGTCCAGTCCGGCGAGCTGCCGGCGTTCAGGATTGGGAAGCAGTGGAGGGTGAAGAGAGATTGTCTTCCATAAGGAAGTGAGGCAATACAAGCGCTACTCTGCTTCCTCTAACACTTACTTTCGCTTGGATGGAAATAATTCGATTAGATTCTTTTTTATGGCTGCCTCACGTTCATGCGTATCCATAGAATCATATTCGGTCGCAGGCTGCTTTTCCGGATCGACTATACTTAGCAATAAACGATAGCATTCATATAAATCAGGTTCACAAGCAAAGGACGCTGAATACAGACGATTGTCTTCTGACATAAGCTTACTGGTGATATACATCCATCGATATCCCAGCGTAAGCAAGTCATTCGGTGAAAATTCAAACTGTTCTCCATCGTACCTTTTGCTTTTTATCTTTTTCCCGGAATCAGTACACCAGTTTTCTTTATGGACATTCCTGTAGAATAGGCTCTGTCCCTTTTCCGGAATAATGTACTCAGAAGTGACAAACGAAGTTTCGTTTGTCACTTCCCTAGTAAACTGAACTCGCCGAACCTTGGGGAACGAAAATGAGTTTGCGTATCCTCGTAACTCCAACTCCGTAGCGCCGCCGAGTGCAGTCAATAACTTTCCAATTCCGGTTTCCGCAATCTGCATAGAATTCTTATCTGCGTCTATGCACTTCCCGATAAAGTATGGATTAGGGCTCAAAAAATCACTAGACTTCCATGTACACGGAAGCTCCGCCTTCAAGAATCTTTGAACGAAGGGAACCTTTTTCCTTACATAGTTATACATATAGGCCGTCAACAAGACAGGAATCATCTCACATACTTCGCTCCGCCCTATGTCCAGTACTTGATACAGCCCACACTCCCAGCCTTCCAGCTCATCATAAAAGCATAGCGGGGAGCGTATTTGAAGCTGCTGAAACTCGGTATACAGAGCGGCAAATGCATCATACCGGTCAGCGGAAAGCCATTCGTCAGCATGTGCATTCCAATCTGCTAACCTATTTAGCAAAGCATTTTTCGCACTTAAATTTTTTATTATATAGCTTTTATTAGAATCTGTCAAACCACTCATTTCAAAATCCCCCTGTTTGTGTTTTGTCTTGCGTCTATATCTCACACCGCTTGTCAATATATTGTGAGTATAATCCCATATCTGATAACATATTGTGGTTTCTTAAAAAAGCAAAGAGCCGGACAGTAGAAGGGTCCTGAAGCCTCAAATCTGACATTTTTCCCTTCGTGATGTATCATTCTTACTGTAATCATCGATGATAAATGAACGTTACGAAGGAGAAAAATCCTATGTCCAAGAAGAAACACCGTAAGTATGATGAGTATGCTCTGCTTAATTATGGCTCCGACTATGATGACTGCTTTGAAGAGGATACTTACTATGATGACACCCCGCCTTTGTCCTCGTATACCCCGCAAGTTGATAGCGATGAAGACTCGTATGTCGATATCCCGACCATAGACGTCCCCCGGAACAAGAAGGCGCGCGCCGTGCGAGCCTTCGCCAACCGGATTGCAGGTGACTGTCACGTAAAGGTTTTGGAGCACAAGGAGCTCTTGTTCTATGATGAAGAGGCCTTCTGCTACACGCCGATTTCCGCGCCGCTCGTCTTTGTGCAGCAGGTATTAGGAACGAAGGCATGGAACCTGACACAGAAGGATATGAGAGATATTGTTCAGGCCTTGTTCAGCGACCCTGATATTCAGATTGCCGCCGAGGATGTCAATGCTGATCCGTACCGTATCAACTGCCTGTCCGGAGATCTGGATTGGCAAACCGGACAGCTGCGAGAGCATTCCGATCAGAAGCTGTACACCTATTGTGTGGACGCTTACTATCTCGTGCCAGATGAGCGGCAGGGATGCCCTGTATTTGATCAGTTCTGCGCCACATCTCTTCAGAATGATCCGGAAAAGCGGCAGCAGCTGTTAGAGGTGCTGGGCTATATTTTGAGTGATGCCGTGGGTGCTAAGAGTGCTTTTTTCCTGCACGGAGCACCTGACAGTGGAAAGTCCATCCTACTCAACTTTGCCTCTGCTCTGCTGGACAAGCGCTTGATTGTCAACATCCAGCTTCATCAGCTTAACGAGAAGTTCAAAATTGCAGAGCTTCTCGGAAAGAAGATAAACGTAGCCGGTGAGATCAAGGGGAGTGCTCTGAGAGATATCTCCAGCTTCAAGTCTATCACCGGAGGGGACAGGATGTGTGGGGAATTCAAAGGTGAATCACCGTTTTATTTCACACCAACCTGTAAGCTTCTGTTTGCTGGGAACACCCTGCCGGAAACGAAGGACACGGATATGACCCGCTCATTCGTCAACCGCCTCTGTGTAGTGATTTTCGGTGTCAGCATTCCGAAGGACAAGCAGGATAAGAACCTTCTGAATAAGCTGTTGGAAGAACGTGACGAGATATTTTCCCTTGCCATGGATGCGCTCGCGTCCCTGCATAAGAGAAACTACCAATTCACCGTACCAACCGATACGCAGCATTTCCTGAACGCATACGCTGAGACGCAAAGCTCTGTTCATGCGTTTTTGAAGGACTGGTGCGAGATTGGAAATGGCGGCTATGTTTTCAGCCAGGATCTGTGCAGCGCCTACCGAGAGTACTGCGATCTGAATGGTTTTGATCCAATCAAGAATCAAGCTATGCAGAACATGATCGTGACTCTCCCGAACGTATCCAGAGAGCGCATTCGGGCCGAAGGGAAAAACCTTCGAGGCTTCCGCGGCCTGATTGTCCATAGAGAAAGCAGAAATGCTGGAACAATGGAACACAGCTCCTGATGCGTTGGCAGACAATGCCTTTCAGCGTTCCACTCTTCACGGACTGAACTACGACGCATAGACGATCGTATATTATTTCTATATAATAAAGTAAAGGAAGGCTTTATTTCTATGAATACCAAGAAGAACTCTATCACGATACCCATGCCCCTGCTGGTGACCGCTAAAGAGCTTGCCCGAATCAGCGGTATTGGTGAGAACACCATTCGCCGCCTGATGGATGCAGGCGAACTGGAATATCTGCTGGTCGGCAACCACCGTCTTCTGAGACCAGAGGCTATTATCGACTATTATGATCGGCATAAGACGCCCATCCGTTCGTACAGGAGTAATAAGCTCGGCGAGCCTGCGTAAGCAATTTGATTAGATCACATCTGCGACTGGCAGCGTGATTTTTATGGGTGGGGCCGTGCGGCAGCTGATACGTCTTCCAAGAAGCGTGCAGTCCGTGCGGCAACGCCCATGAAAATTGCGTTGACTGACGCAGCACAAAAGAGAAAAGGAGATATATCTATTATGGCAATTACAGAACGTACCGTCAAGAACAAACGCAACTCCACTGGCGTTTTGACCGGCAAACCGGGAATCGTCTATGATGTCAATGTCAAATATCGATCCGAAGGGAAAGTAAAGGCCCATTCGAAAAAGGGCTTTGCAACCAAGAGCGAAGCCCAGCAATACGAGGCTATGATGAAAAATAAACTGGCAAACCCGTCTATGTACCGCCTACGGCATCACAGCGGCGGCTGACTGTGAGAGACTACCTCGCCGAGTGGTTAGAGCGTCATGGCACTGCTAATCTGCGCCCCAGCACCAAGGCAAGCTATCAGAGTCATATCCGCAATCATATCGATCCCTATATTGGGGACGTCTATCTGGGGCAGCTGACTCCTGCCATGCTGGATGATATGTTTGCAAAGCTGACTGAGAAGGGACTATCGCCCTCCTCGGTAAAATATGCTCACCGTATCATTGGTGTGGCCCTTGAACATGCCAGAAAATATCACTATATTGAGAGCAATCCGGCACGAGATGTCATCACCAGATTCGGCAAGCAGGGGAAAACTCCTGACCCGTACACGGTAGAAGAGATGCGTCAACTGCTGGTTCGAACAGCTGGAACGGACTGGGAGTTGATCGTTGTCCTCGGCGGCCTGTACGGACTGCGACTGAGCGAAATATTTGGCCTGCGCTGGAGAAATGTTGACTTGGAAAATCAGACGTTCAACGTCATAGAGCAGCTTCCCTTTGCGCTTCCAGCAGGGACTACATACATTAAGGAGATGGCCCCTGTTAAATCCGGCGACCGAACTCTGCCTATTACAGACCTAACGCTACCATATTTTATTCGGCAGAAAGAACGACAGGACGAGCAGAAACGGCTGTTGGCGATGTCTGGTGAGACCTGCTACGAAAATGATCTGGTGCTTGCTAAACCGAACGGCGTTCCCGAACGCAGGGAAAGAGTGTCTGCAAACTTCGGGCAGTTTCTTCGCCATCAGGAACTTCGGCATATTCGCTTCCATGATCTTCGCCATTCGGCAGCAACCAATATGCATGAACTGACAGGAGATTTCTATACGGTAGGCCAGATCCTCGGTCACAGCTTAAAGGGCATTGGCATTCAGCTCGGAATCTCTAACAATATGGAGGCAGTTACCGCGCAGTATGTGGACGTCCGCCTCGACAGAAAGCGATTTGTTCTCGACACCTACCACAAGGAAATCTTAGACCATGAAGCATAAGTACAAGGGCATCCTCACTAAAATGCAGAGGATGTCCTTCTTTTATTTTGCTTGCAGCTTCGCACACGTTTATATCGCGCTATATAGGCTGCTGAGGGTGTATCTGTCACCATTTTGGCACCATTACATTCAAAGCGCGAGCATAATATGCAGTGCTTTGACACTAAGAGGATCTCCGCCTATGTGCTAATGCAAGAAGTGTGCCAGATATGGAACACAAAAAAGAAGCCTTGGAAACATTGCGTTTCCAAGGCTTTTTGGCGGAGCGGGTGGGATTCGAACCCACGTGCCCTTGCGGACAACTTGATTTCGAGTCAAGCTCGTTACGACCACTTCGATACCGCTCCATACGATAAACTTATTCAGTTTTTTGAATATGATACATGATTTCGAGTCAGCCCCGTTATGACCACTTCGATACCGCTGCATTTTTCTTGCGCTGTTATCAGCCAAACTATTATGCCATAACTTTTGGCGTCTTGCAAGGTATTTTTTCGTATTTGCGGCATATTCTGCTCCCATGAAGCGTGTTTATCTATCGGTACGCCTGAAAAATTACGAAGATGCGCTCTCGCTCGTCGGTGCACAATGCGTGGAAACGCCCCAAGACGCAGACCTTCTGCTGCTCCCCGGCGGGGGCGACGTTCACCCGCGCTTTTATGGCCAGCAGATCAACGGCTCGACCGATATCGACGCAGCGCGTGACAGGCGTGAGCTTGCGCTTGTTGACGAATTTCTGCGCGCGGGGAAGCCCGTCGTCGGTATCTGCCGCGGCTTGCAGCTCCTCAACGTCTATTTCGGCGGCACGCTGCACCAGCACATTTTGGGCCACGCCCAGGTGTGCGGCCGCGACCGTCTGCACGTCGTTCATGCTGCGCCGAGGCTGCTGCGTACGCTGTACGGCGCGCGCTTTACGGTCAACAGCGCCCACCATCAGGCCGTCGAAACCTTGGGCGAGGGGCTGCAAGTTCTTGCCTGCGCTCCCGACGGCACAGCCGAGGCGATCGCGCATAAGGCGCTTCCTGTCTTTGCTGTCCAGTGGCATCCCGAGCGTCTTTGCGGCGCATTTTCCCGGCCGGAAACCGTCGACGGAGCGGCGCTCCTGTCCGCTTTGCTCCGGTAACACAAAAAGCCGAAGGAATTTCCGAAAAAATATTGACAAAACGGGACTCTGATGCTATTATAACAGAGCTGACGATTTTTGCGGAGGGCGAATGCAGGTGTAGCACAATGGCCAGGGCACCAGCCTTCCAAGCTGGGGATGCGGGTTCGAT
>OLPA01000919.1_pt1 | contig 26468 bp, 24 predicted proteins | sample 1672811 | NCBI WGS metagenome assembly OLPA01 (sample SAMEA3136726, study PRJEB25190) | human gut metagenome | biome: human gut; feature: human-associated habitat; material: faeces | place: Austria | collected 2013
ACAGTGCGCCCTGCACCTTCGTCTCATTCTCCACATCCAGGCTGGCGGTGGCCTCGTCCAGCAGCACGATGGGCGCGTCCTTGAGCAGCGCCCGGGCAATGGAGATACGCTGCCGTTCGCCGCCCGAGAGCTTGACGCCATTTTCACCGATGGGCGTATCGTACCCCTTTGGCAATCTGCGGATAAATTCGTCGCAGTTGGCGGCTTTGGCTGCGACGCGCACCTCTTCATCGGTTGCACCGCGCTTGCCCAGGCGAATGTTCTCCATCACGGTATCGTCAAACAGCACCACATCCTGAAAAACCATGGAGTAGTCGCGCAACAGCACTTCCGGATCCACAGTTGCGATATCCACGCCGCCTACGCGAATCGTGCCACCGGTGATGTCCCACAGCCTCGCCGCCAGTCGTGCGCAGGTGCTTTTTCCCGAACCGGAAGGACCCACCAGGGCGGTTACTTCTCCTTCTTTGGCCGTGAAGCTCACATCGTGCAGGACTTCTTTTTTATCATAGGCAAAGCGGACATGATCAAAGACGATGTCATGCCCCCGTGGTGTGAATGTCTCCGCACCTTCCGCGATGGGTGTATGGTAGATTTCCATCATCCGATCGGCCGATACCTGCGACACAAATATTTCCGCGATGAGCGCCAGGCTCTGATCAAAGGGCGCATAGACCCGCGTAATGACCATCAGGAACAGGAACAGCAGCATGAAGTCAATTTGACCGGACAGAATCAGGCTGGTCCCTACGAGGATGTTCGTCGCCACGCCCAGGCGCATGATCACGCTGGCGGCATTGACAAAGATGCCCGTGCCCAGTTCACCCCGGATCATGATCCGTTCGTGCGCGTCGATTTTGTGGTTGAGTTCCTCGAGATAACGCTCTTCCTGGTTGGTGGCACGTATCTCGCGCACGTTTTCCAGCGCCTCCTGGATGCCGTCGGATACGCGCACCGCAGCCTGTTTTGTCCGTTCCGCGCTACGGCTGGTGAGCTTGCGCGCGCCGAACAACAGGCCGAACGCCACCGGCACACTCCACAGACTGGCGAGCATCAGCCGCCAATCGTAGGCCAGAAGGCAAACCGCGATGACCGCCGTGGAGATATAGGCGCCATACAGATAGCCCAGCACATGCGACCAGACATGTTCCATGCGGTTCACGTCGCCCATCAGCGTCTCCGTCAGGTCGGCCAGATCGCGCTTGCCAAAGTACCCCAGCGGCAGCTTGCGCAGCCGCTCTGCCAGGTTCAGACGAGTGGTTTTGACCTCGTTGTATACCAGGCCATAGGTCGCCTTGTATTGTTGCAGGTGCGTTGCGATGGACAGTATGACAAAGGCGACCACCAAGGCGAGCATAAACGCCAGATTTGGCAGCGGCTGTCCGGCCGTGAGCGTACCCATAAAGCCGGACATCATCAGATAAAGGATACTCATACCGGCCATGACGGTCAGATTGACGATGACCGTCCAGAATGTGCCCTTTCTGACATTGCGCACCCCCTGCTCGGTCAGGGCGTATTTGCGTTGAAACTTCTCTCCGAACATTTACTTTGCCCCCTCTTCACGTTCGATCTTCCATTGCGCGGCCTGATTGTAATCCGCCCACATGCGGGCGTAGGCGCCCTTCGCGGCGGCCAGTTCCGCATGGGTGCCCTGCTCGACAATGCGTCCCGCATTGAGCACGATGATTTTGTCCGCGCCAACGACGGTTGACAGACGGTGGGCAATCATGATCACGGTGCGGCTTCTGGTCAGCTCGGCGAAGGCCTTCTGGATCAGCGCTTCATTTTCAGGATCGGCAAAGGCGGTGGCCTCATCCAGCACCACGATCGGCGCATCTTTCAGGATTGCCCGTGCCAGCGCGATGCGCTGCGTCTCGCCGCCGGATAGATAGGTACCTTCGGTTCCGATCTTGGTATCTAGCCCTGCGGGAAGCTTTTCGAGAATGTCCTTGCACTGCGCGGCCATCAGCGCCGCATGCACTTGTTCCCGAGTGGCGCTGGGGCGGGCGACGCGCACGTTTTCCAGTATCGAGGTCTTAAATAGACGGCTGTTCTGGAAAACGAACGCTACTTGCTCCATGAGCACATGAGGGTCCATTTGGCGCACGTCTACGCCGCCGACTTCCACCACGCCGGAATCGACGTCCCAGAACCGTGGGATCAGGCTGGCAACCGTGGTCTTGCCTCCGCCGGAGGGTCCGACCAGCGCGACCACCTGACCCGGCTCCGCGCAGAATGAGATGTGGGAAAGCGCGGGGGCCTGCGTGCCGTCATAGGTAAAACTTACATCCTTGAATGCTACTTTGCCGCCTTTGGGCCTTTGTGGACGCTGGGGCGTGATCAGCGTCGGCGCGCGCATCACCTGATCGATGCGCCCAAGCGCCGTACTGGCCAGCATCATGCCGGACGCGGCAAACATGATCTTGGCCAGCGCCGTGGAGATGATCGCGGAAAACACCGCATAAAAGGCAAAGTTGGTTATAAAACCCGCAAAGCTGCCTCCGGCCAGCGCCGCGGGCGCAAGAAACAGAGCCACCGGAACCATGAATACGAACGCACCTTCGGTGAACGTCAGGTTGATGGATTGCGGCACCCGGCATACGCCGGACTGGTAGTACTCCGCCTTTGCGCTGTATTCCTCGATGGCCTGTTTGAATGCCTTGAACGAATCGACCGTCTGCTGAAATACTTTGACCACCGGAATGCCGCGTACATACTCGGTGCCCGCCTTGCTCATGCGGTCCTGCGCCGCCTGGTATTCCGCCATGATCCCGGCGTTTTTGCCGCCCATCATGGAAAACATCGCGAGTATGGAGATCACAGCCGCCAGAAGGCATGCGGCCCCCATCCGCCAGTCAAATACGAACATCAATACGATCATGCTCAAAAACAAAGTGATCGTTCCCACGATGTCCGCCAGATTGTGTGCCAGCAGCGTCTCTGTTTCAGCCGCCGCCGCATCCAGGCGATTGCGGATCAAACCCGACGCATTTGAATCAAAGAAGCCCAGCGGCGCTTTCAGCACATGGGCGACGCCCCGCTTGCGGATGTTGGACGCCGTGCGAAACGCCGCCAGATGCGTGCACATCAATCCCGCAAAATACAGCAGGATGCCGCCCACCGCAAAGCCAAAGGCCATCCAGCCATAACGCGCGATGCTTTGCGCCTGCGTCCAATTCGGGGCTACGGCTATCAGATCGCGCGCCACCAGCCATATGCAGATGTAGGGCGCCATGCTCATGAGCATGGATGCCGCAGATAGCGTCAGGCCGAGAAACGTAAGCTTCTTATGGCTGCCCGCATAGTCCAACAGGACGGAAAGGGCGTTTGGTTTTTTCTGTTTCATTATGGACCCTCCTTTTGAAGTTAGAATCTGCTAACTCGTGGGGCAAAAAACCGGGGGAAATTCCCCCGATATTGCTTTCCATTCATGAGTCCCGAGGCACTTCACGGAGCATTATGGCTCCAGCCACTTCATCCAGCCCGCCGTGTAAAACTCACGCAGCTGATCCACATAGCGCAACGCGGTATCCCGGGGCATGTCGTGGATCACCACCTCAAAGATGCCGCCAAACATACCGCTGGCAACAATGTGGCAAAGGTTGCGGTCCAGCTCCAAAACCTGATGGCCAAGATGCCGCAACACCTCCATATAGCGCAGGGTGGCATCCACCTCCACATCGACCATATTGTGGACAAAGTGCTCATAGCTCGTTCCCTCGGCCTTGGTAAGCAGCAGCTTGACCGGCTCTCGATGATCGCAGATGTATTCCACCATCCACCGAATGCATGACGAAGATTCCAATCCCATGCGCTCGGGCTGCTCGGGTTCAGGCAACTCTGCAAAGGTTGTCTGCGCCTGCATAAAGCGGCCCATCAGCGCCGCGGCGTGAGGTTCCACAATGGAGGCAAACAGGGCTTCCTTGCTGGAAAAATACCCGTAAAACGCCCCGGTTGTCACACCGGCGTTCTTGACGATCTGGCGCAAGGAAGCACCCAGAAACCCCTTGTTCAGGAACTCCTCCAAGGCTGCCCGCTGTATGCTTTCCAATGTAACGCTCGACTTTTCTTCCATGGATTCCTCCATATAACACTGCTATGTAACGCTGTTATTATATATCCCACCAAGCAGGCTGTCAATAGCGCAAAGAAAAAACGGCTGACTCTTCAGACATGAATTGTCCTAAGAAGGTTGACAAAAGTAGAAGAAGCAAGCATACTAACGCTTGATTAGAAAAAACTAACCATGGATTTGACCATCAACGCAAAGGGAGTGACCGGAATGCAGAGCGTTCAAGACAACGCCGACTACACTGCATGGACGCAACCGGTGTTTCCGGGGATCATGCTGATTCATTTGAGCGCGCATAGCAAAGCGGCTCGCCTTGCGGAAGCTTCGCCTATATCAGCGGATGTGTTGGAGATTTTTCATTGCAGAGAGGGCCGGATGGAATTGAATATAGGCGGCGAGTATTGCTATGTGGCTCCCGGGGATCTGCTGATTGCTCGGGCGGGAAAGATTTTCTCGGAGGTTTCCTTTCCCTTGCGGCATTATCACGGCTTGATTGTGCGTGTTGATGTCCAACGAACGCCCCATTGCCTTTCTTGCATTTTGCAGGATGTCAATGTGCAACCTCAGCTTATTGCCGAACGTTTTTTAAGCAGACAGGAATGCTTTATCGCTCGTTCAAATCCCTCGTTTGAGCATATCTTTTCGGAAATGTATGCCATTCCGGATGCAATAAAAGAAGGCTTTGCAAAAATTAAAGTTCTGGAACTGATGCTGTTTCTCAGCGTATTTGACACGCAGGAAACGGAATGGAACCGTCGCGGTTTGCCTCCGGCGCAGGTGCACCTGGCCAAATCCGTCGCCGCATATCAGATGGAACATATGGAACAACGGCATACATTGGATCAGGTTGCAAAAATATTTGGCGTTTCCCGAACATGCATCAAGAATTCCTTCAGGGCGGTTTACGGCGTTTCCTTCTACGCCTTCATGAAAGCCAGAAAAATGGAATCCGCTGCATATATGCTGGAACATACGGACCAGCCCGTTGCCAAAATTGCCGGCGACCACGGTTATGATAACAGCAGCAAATTTGCCAGTGCGTTTCGCTCGGTGAAAGGCGTATCCCCTGGAGTATACCGTCAACAGAATCAAAAAACCTATACGGTGTGAAAAACGAAAGATCGCGCTTGTGCTGTTTTTTCTCGTTTCAGCAATAAAATACTTGCCTGTTTGGAACAGAAATCTGCCTTTTGGAGCTGCTGGGGCCCCTTCTTTCTGATATACTCCATCTTGCTTTCAAGGTCATATCCCATTCTATACAAGGGTTAGTTGCTTATAACCGTGCGGTTCGGAGGTCCAGCATGTCCGGGGAAGTGATGGTCAGGCATTGTTCGCCAACATTGGCCGGGTTGAAAACCGGGAGCATGTTCTCATACTCTTTTGCAAATGGCAACGATTTGCGTGATTCTGTCAGACACTGGAATCGTGTGTTTTTTGGAAAAGGTTTGCGGGTATTGCCGCTGTGTTATCGCAACGGTCGTGCTTTGATTTATGTTTTCAGACCCAAAAAGCTGGATCGGGATTTGCGAGACAGCATTGCTTGTGATCTGCTGCATCGCTGCGGCTACTGCGATAAGGACCCTCAGAAATGCATTCTTCATCTGATGAAACGTTTGAATGAAGACGGCGCTTTTCCTCACGAAGTTGGTCTTTTTCTCGGTTACCCTCCGATTGATGTGCAGGGGTTTATCGAAAACAAGGCAAAAAACGCAAAACGTGCGGGGTATTGGAAGGTTTACGGCGATGAGCAGGCCGCGCTCAAGCGGTTTGAACTCTATGACAGGTGTACGCGAATCTACTGCCAGCTCTGGGCAGAGGGAAGGAATATTGAGCGGCTTACAGTAGCCGGTTAATAGAACAAAACAGGAAAGGTTGGTTGGAATATGAGCAAAATTGCGGTTGTGTACTGGAGCGGAACCGGCAATACGGAATCCATGGCAAGCGCTGTGGCCGAAGGTGCAAAGAAAGCCGGAGCGGAAGTGACCCTGCTTGCCGCCTCTGAATTTGACGCTTCCATGATGGACGAATACGATGCCATTGCCTTTGGCTGTCCTTCCATGGGCGCTGAACAGTTGGAGGAAAGCGAGTTTGAACCGATGTTCACAGGTTGTGAAACCAAACTGCGCGGCAAGCGCATCGCCTTGTTTGGCTCCTATGGTTGGGGAGACGGAGAATGGATGCGCAACTGGGAAAACACCTGCCGCGCGGACGGAGCTATTCTCATTCACGACAGCGTTATTTGCCAGGAAGCTCCGGACGATGATGCGGTCAATGCCTGCCAGGTGCTCGGCGCTTCATTGGTTTGACCAGCGGTTTCTTCCACCGGGCTTTTTAGGTTTTGACCTCCCTGGGCATGAAAGCCTTGCCTCGAGGCATAAGGTTCCCATGATTACGGCTCAAGCCGGTCGTATTGCCGTTGGTATCTGCATTTAGCATCTGCGGGATGCAAGAAACATCAAAAGAGCAGCATTCAACCTGCATGCCCGTTGAATACCCAGCCACGCAATCGTTGCTTATATCACTTTATGCGTGCAGACATATAGGGCCCCGATATCGTGTCGGGGTTCCTTTTTTGCTACCCCTCCCCAAATACAGGAGCGAATGAAAAAAGAATTGAATTGTTATACATGTTATGATGCAATCGTTATATTAAAGAGGCTTGGGAGATGGACACAAATGACAGAACAGGGTGCGTTTTTGCAAGCAAGGGATTCGTCTGCCTGTTTTGGAATAAATACGACAACTACAATGCCGGAAGGCGCGCCGTGTTCGGAGGAAAAGGCTGCGCCTTTTTTGTTGCGCGCGAAAACATCCATCAGGGGGCGAAAAGGGGGTTGGAAAGGCGATGAGAAAAACAGCCCTGGCTCTTCTTCTTTGCCTGGCGGCGCTGCTGCTGACGATGGGGGCGCTGGCGCAGGAAGCGGAGCATGTCTATCGGGTGGCTTCATCAGAGGAATGGAACAACGCGATCAAACAGATTGAGGAGCAATCGGAAACAGACGCTACCGTGATTCTGACAGCCGATATAGGAATATTCAACAATCAGTACAGATACACCATTGGCGTTGCGGGAAAGCACATCACCGTAAAAAGCGAGGGCGAAGGCGCGCCCTATTCCATCGGAGGCAAATCCATGGCGACGGTGGAACTGAGCGGCGATATGACCTTTGATAATGTTTGGCTCTCTTTGGGACAGACCGCCGGACGAGGCGGTCGCGGCACGATCAGCGGCTTTTATGCCAACGGCTATACCGCGGAATTTACTGAAAAATTTGAACAGGTTATCACCAATCTCTATGGGGGGTCAAACGGGAAAATGACGGCGGTTGCAAACACCCATCTCATCATTAACGGGGATATCATCTGTGATGCAAATTCACAGAACTATCGCGTTTTTGGCGGCGGCAAGAATACCAGCTCCGGTACGACCAACGGAAAAGTAACAGGGGACGTCCTCATCGAGCTAGGGCCGCATTGCCGGGTCCCATGGGTCTATGGCGGCGGCTTCAACAGCAGCGTGGGCGGCGATGTGACCATCATCCTCAAGGGGGATATCAATGATCCGGATCATCAGGTCGGCAACATCACCGGTGGCGGTCTGGGGTCGGCGATAAGTCCGACGGGAGGCAGCGCAGTCATTGCCAGCACCGGCAAGGACAGCGGTACGGTGACGGGGGATATTGATCTTTATCTGTACAGCGGCAGGTTTGCTTCCATCAGCGGCGGCGGTGGTCAGAATGGCACCGATATGAGGAGTTCAGAGATACAGGCAAAAAACACGAGCAATGCTTATTATGGCAAAACACTGTACTATGCTTCCGTCGGTGGCAATGTGAATGTGGTGATCGGCATGGAAGGCGCGGCCGATCAAACGGCCGTCCATACCAGCCAGTACACCAGCACGTTCGGAGCACCCTGTTCCGTCATTCAGGGCGAGGTGAACGTCACCATCAATGATGGCGCCTATTTTCCTGGCGACCTGACCGGCATGGGACGGAACGACGTAGTCGAAGGCGGCGTAAACATTACCGTGAATGGCGGCTATATTGAGGACACGCTGCACGGCCTGGGGGAAATGAATTACGAAAGTGCGACACCGTCCCCGACGCAGACCATAGGTAAGAGCAGCGATCCAAAGGAAGGCTCCTATTATCCCAAGACTGCGATCAACATCACTGTCAAGGGTGGAGAGACTGGAGCGGTTGCATGGTCGGGCATTCCGCTAATAGCATCTGGTACGAAATACTATGATCAGCCGACCCTCTATGGCAATGTGATGATCAGCATCGAGGGCGGCAGCGTCGGACAGGTATATATGGGCAATCCGACAAAAGCCGATCCGCATGGGTTTCAAAACTTGCAGAAGCTTCCGAGGGTTTATGGTACCAAGGGCATCGAACTGCACATCACCGGCGGCAGCTTTACAGGCACTCCTTCGGTCTATGCGCACGAGCTGACGACCTGCTACAACGGCCAGCGCATCTATTTTGAGAATGACGTGCCGGTTTTTCTCTATCAGATCAACAGCGCAAATACGGCCAAGAACGGCGATCTGGCGGATATCATCGTCAATAACACCGCCCCTGCTTCAATCTGATACTATCAGAATTCGAGTGGCAGCCAGTACCCGCCTCTGAAGGACTGCGGCGATGTCGAGATCATCAGCGGCACCCTCGCGCTGGCTGGGGAAAACACCATCAAGGGAAATTTCACCATTCACGAGGGCGGTACGCTGGCGCTGCCGGCGGCGGATGGCGGAGTTTCCGAAAACGGCGTCCTGAACGTGGCGGGGACAGTAGCGTATTCAGGCAACAACGCCGGCTGGCTCTATACCGTGAAGCCGGAAGAGAAACGTTGGAGCAGAGGCGGTTACCGCATCACGGCCAGCAATACCGGCCTGATTCCGGAGGTGGGACAGGTCTATGTGCGGTCAAACGCCACCAATGAGCAGGCGGCCGGCGAGGGCATAAGCGAGGTCGATTCCACGCTGCTGGACCTTCTCAACAACCCCAGCGATGGACGGTATGTGGAGTATACCACGCAAGCCGCGAGCACCGCCGGTTACCGGCATGCCTGGCGGATTGCGGTTGCCGAGGAGGTGCTGATCCAGCCCGGCGACGTCACCATCTACATGGGCGGCAGCGGCTATGAGGGCACGATCACGACCGGCGGCAGCGCGGAGGACAGCGGCTTCCCCGAACCGGGATTTTTGGTTACGCTGCCGGAAACGCTGGAGGAAAAGCTGAAAGCGGATGGAAAGGACGTAACGGCGCTGACGCTTCAGTACAAGGAGGACGGACAGACCGTTTCCGCGGAGTGGAGCTTTGAGAAATACGGAGCGGGCGACCACAATGTCTATCGTATCAAGCCGGTGGGCACGACGCCTCTCACCAAGGTGAGAATGACCTTTACCACCAGCGACGGCACGACGGTGGACAGCGATGAATTCGCGTTTGACAAATACATTTATCAAGAGCTTGAGATGAAGGTCTACGGCAGCGGAATTGAGGAAGGCAAGGTCAAAGCGATCTATGATGGCCAGGTATATGGCATCGCTACCGATACCGCCACGCTGACGGTGCGCGGCGCTTCCGACGCCCCGGACGAGGAGCAGTACGGCGTTGTCGTCGTGCAGAATGACGCCGTAACGCTGGACGCTGTGGACGACGCGCTGGAGAAGATCGGCAAGAGCAAGTCGGGCGCGATTGTCCGCACCGACACGGTGTATACCATCAATGGCTCCAACGTGCAACGGGGAAGGATGCAGAAATCGCCCTGCTGTTTGACAACATTCTCGAAACGGATGGCAGTTCGAACACCAATACGGGTCTGCTGATTGACAAGGCGGAGGAGGTCCTGAACTGGGCGGGTGAGGAAAACGTCCAGTACGAGGCCCGGTATCTGGATCTGGTGGAGCGCGACAATGGAAACACCTGGGTGGCGGCAAGCACGCCCATCACCGTCTGCTGGCCTCTGCCGGAAGGTACGACGAAGGATACCCCGTTTGAATTGCTCCACTTCCGGGGCCTTCATCGGGAGATGGGTACCAACATGATCGAAGAAAAGATTGATACATGTACCGTTGAGAAGGTGCCCATCACCGTGACCGATACGCATGTGCTGTTCACGGTTCAGCCGTATCAAAACGAGGGTGGAATCGTGAGCGGAGGCTTCTCTCCCTTTGTCCTGGCTGCGCCGGGCAATCAGGCAAAGACCGGGAGCCTGACCGTGAGCAAGGCCGTGACGGGCAGCGGCGGAGAGAGGAACCGCGAGTGGCACTTCACCGTGACGTTGAGCGATACCGGCGTCAGCGGGACCTACGGCGGCATGACGTTTGCCAACGGCGTTGCAACCTTCGCGCTCAAGGACGGCGGAAACGCGACGGCCACGGGGCTTCCCGCGAACGCGTTCTATGCGGTATCCGAGACCGAGGCAAACACCGACGGCTACGTCACGACCAGCACCGGCGCAACGGGAACCATCCCCGCCGACGCCGTGGCTACGGCGGCGTTCACCAACTATCTGCCCGAAACGTACCCTGGTGGCGAAAGCGCCCCGAACGTTCCGCTGACAGGCGATTCCAGCAGGGTCGGACTCTGGGCGCTGCTGTACGCAGTCTCGCTGATGGGGCTGATCGTTATCTCCAAGCGCTGCTTCCGCGGAAAGCAGTCCCGGAGATAAGAAGCGTACCTCCGCGCCGGCAGTCGGGCCGGCGCGGAGGCGCTGCGTCAGAGGCCTGCCGCCAAACGCATTGACAAAACGCCCTGATATGCTACAATGAAGCAGGGCGCGGGTGCTTGCCTGCATTGACCCGGAAGGAAGGGAATGAAGATGCGAAACGGCGAAATCGCGGTGGATATTGCGACCGAACCGCTGCTTTGGAAGGACAAAAAACGGATTTTTGGGATGGCGATCTCCTTTACGCGCTACGAGTTGACCGAAAGCCGCCTGCTGGTAAAGACCGGGCTGCTCAACATCCGTGAGGAGGAGCTCAGGTTGTTCCGCGTGCGCGATCTCTCTACGCAGGAATCCCTGCTGGACCGGCTGTTTGGCGTAGGCTCCATCGTGCTGCATACGTCGGACGCAACATCGCCCACGCTGAAGATTCAGCATGTCAAAAACAGCATGAGGGTCAAGGAACTGCTTTCGGCGCAGGTGGAGGAGGCGCGGATGAAGAATCGCGTGCGTTCCATGGAGGTAAACGACAACGCCTGCGAGGATGAGCTGTGCGACGACGGGCATGAATGACCGGAGGCGCTAGAAGGAACGCGGGGACTGGACTCCTTCTTGAATATGGGAGCAGCGGGCTTGGACTGCTGCTTTTTTATTACCATCCAACAGAGAAATGTCATTCGCTTGACATTTTGGGTGCGCTTGGATATACTAAGCCTCAAACAGCGCAATTCCAATTTGAATAGGAAAGGCAGGATGGGCTTTTATGAGAGAAGATACCTGTTTCCAGCAAGCCGCGGCGTTTCAGCTGATCCCGTCAAAGGATGGCGTGTTTTTTGAAACGGATGGACGGACACGCTTTTGCCTTTGCGCGCCGAAGGCCTCCAGCCTGACGGTGAGCCTGCCCGGCGGGCCGAGCTGGCCGCTGGAAAAGGGGGAGGATGGGCGCTGGCGCGCTACGTTGGAGATAGAGGGCGGGTTCCGCTATGTGGACATCGTCATGGATGGAGAAACCGTGCTTCTGCCCCAGCTGCCCATTGGTTTTGGATGCTCGCGCACCATCAATTTTCTGGATGTGCCGTTTGAGGGGGATGGGTTTTATCAGCTGGAAGATGTGCCTCACGGATCTGTGACGCGCCATTATTATCCTTCGGAAGTGACGGGCCGCACCGAGAGCTGCTTGGTCTACTGCCCGCCGGACAGCGATGGAAAGGCCCTTCCCATACTGTACCTGCAGCACGGCCTGGGCGAAAACGAGACCGGCTGGGTTCATCAGGGGCGCGTGAACTTCATCATGGACAACCTGCTGAATGAGGGACGGGTACGGCCCATGCGCATCGTGATGGGCAACGGAATGGTGCAGATGAACGGCGAGGTGAGCACCAGCGCGTTTCCCCAGGTGCTTGTGCGGGATCTGATTCCCTATGCGGAAAAGGTATATCCCACGCTGGAGGGCAAGTGGAACCGTGCGGTGGCGGGCCTGTCCATGGGCAGCATGCACGCCAGCGCGGCCTCGATGACGCATCCGGAGCTGTTCGGCTATGTGGGGCTGTTCAGCGGCTTCCTGCGGATGCTGTGGGAGAATGAGCAACCGCATCTGAAGGCCCTGGATGATCCGGAGGCCTTTGCCCGCAACTATCGCGTATTTTTCCGCGCCATGGGTGAGCGGGACGAGTTTTTCCCCGTGTTTCTGGAGGACGACCGGCTGCTGGAGAGCAAGGGTGTCCGCGTGATGCGCAGGCTGTATGCCGGCGCGCACGAGTGGCAGGTATGGCGCGAATGCGCGCGTGATTTCCTGCCGCTGCTGTTTCAGTGAAGGGGGAATCGTATGGAAAAGATGAGGAACGGGCTGTGGCGGCTGAACGATGCGGCGGGATGTACGGCCTATCTGGTGGCTGGCAGCGACAGGGCATATATGATTGATACTGGCATGGGCCTTGCGCCGCTCATGCCGCAGATTCGCGCCGTGACCGATTTGCCGGTGGAACTGCTTTTGACCCATGCGCATCCGGACCATTTCGCAGCGGCGGGTGAATTTGAACATGTCTGGCTCTGCAAGGAGGATCGAGAGATTCTGGCTGGATCGGAGCCGCTGTGCCGCCGTTTCGGCGTGCCCCCGCTTGATCCGCAGCGTGTGCGCTTTTTTCAGGATGGGCAGATATTCGACGCCGGCGATGTGCGCCTGGAGGCGCTGGCGCTGCCGGGCCATACGCCGGGTTCCTGCGCCTTTGGCGTGCCTAAGTGGCGCGAGCTGTTTACAGGCGATGCGATCGGCAGCGGCGATATCGTGCTGATGACCCTGCCAGGCGCATTGCGCATATCTGCCTATCGCGCTTCGGTGGAGCGCTTCGTTCAGCGGGTAAGTGCCTATGCCGACGCAGAGTGGCGCGGCGGGCATTGCGGCCAGGCGGGAACGCCGGGGACGCCGGCCTATAACCCGCCTCGCATGCAGGTGGCGCAGGACATGATTGTGCTTTGCGGCAAGCTGCTGAACGGAGAGATCAGCGGCGAATGCGTTGAAGAACCCAACGCGCCTGGCGGCCGAGCGCTGCGGGCGCGCTGGGGCGCTGCGGGCATGGTGTACACGACCGTCGGGTAAAGGCGCTGTTTCCTGATTGTACCGATGGACAGGCGCAGGATCTGGGGTCCTGCGCTTTTTGCGTGAACGGATGCAGCAGCCCTTGAACGTGCCTTGCATACGAGGGGGTCAATGGCGGTACGAACATACCGGCACGGATGATTTCAAAAAGACAAACGGTTTCATTTGGATATTGATGAAAATAAAGTTTTTCGTGGAAAATTAGGCGTTTCGTCCAGTTTGAATGGAATATTCGACAATGATCAGAACTTTTTATCCATTTTTTCATGTCAAACGGTTGACATTTTCGGAGGCCAATGGTATACTTGTCTCAATCCGTAAGGGACGGAAATTTGAATCGAAAGGGAGACTCAAACATGCTTAAGAAACTGGCTGCGTTCCTGATGGCGGCAGCGATGCTGCTGACCATGACGGCCGCCGGGGCGGAAAGTGCCCAGGCACCCGTGACCATTTCCTTCTATTCCACCCAGGCGGGCGTGGATGATGAGACCATCGCCCTGCTCGACGAGTTCATGGCGCAGCACCCCGGCATCACCGTGAACTATTATCCCTGCGGCGACGATCAGCTGGCTGCGTGGCTTGCGCTGTACTCCGCCGGCACCGCTCCCACCGTGTCGCTGCTGGATGTGGGCCAGATTCTCAACTACAGCGATTATATGTACAACTTCAATCAGGGCGATACCGAATGGATGAGCCACGTGCTCAGCGGCTGGGAATTCTGCCAGAAGGAAGGGTCTGACGCCATCTACGGCATTCCCGCCAGCTACCAGGGATTTGCACTGCTCTACAACAAGGACCTGGTGGCGCAGGTGCACGGCGAGGACTTTGACGTGACCACCGTCAACACCGTCGATAAGTTGGTCTCCTTCTTTGACGCCTTTGAGGCCGCCGGTATCCCCGCTACTGTGGTGTTCAGCGCGGACTGGGCGCTGGGTTCTCATTATCTGGGCTGCCAGCTGTTCTCCGAGTGGCTGGGCGACAAGGAAACCCAGCGCGCCATCCTCAATGGCCTCTACACCGGCGAAACCAAGCTGATTGAAAATGAGCACTTCAACAACCTGATGGACGTGTTCGACATTCTCAAGCAGTATAACATCAACGATGCCGATCCTCTGGCCGATACCCAGGAGGGCGACCTGGAAATGCTGGCGACCGGCAAGACGGCCACCATGTTCCAGGGCGACTGGAACTGGCTGCAGATTCAGACCTTCGCTGAGCGCGACGATCTGGCCATCATGCCTCTCCCCCTGACCAACGACGAAACCGACCCCCGCAACAGCATGATCCTGGGCTCCTGCCCCAAGGCGTATTGCGTCGATACCTACCAGAGCACTCCCGAGCAGCAGGCCGCGGGCGTGGAGCTGGCCAAGTGGCTGGCCCTGAGCGACGAGGGCAAGGAATTCATGGTGACCCAGATTGGCTCCACGCTGCCCTTTGACGACGTGAACGTGGTCAACGAGAACCCGCTGGCCGTGTCCACCCAGGAATACCTCAACGCCGGCAAGATCCTGGACATCAGCACCTTCCTGTGCGAGGCGCCCAGCGATTTCTGGTTGATTATCGGGCCCTACATGCAGGCTTACCTGGCCGGCCAGATGGACCGCGCCACCCTGGCTGCCGAGATTGAGGCCTACTTCCAGGACATCTGAGCCGATTGCGGCAATACTGTCTGCGGACGGGCAGGGCTTATGGGCATAGGCCCTGCCCGTCTCTGTTTTAAAGGAAGGGGGAGAAGCGCGTGCTAAGCGCCCAGAAGCGGGACGTGTGGAAGCTGATCCTGCTGTTTTTTGTGCCGGCGATGTTCGTTTGGCTGACGACCATGGTGATCCCGTTCTTCTACGGAATCTGGATTTCCTTTGTGCAATGGGACGGCATCGGCAATAATTATGAATTCATCGGCCTGGAAAACTATATCAAGATTTTTTCCAACGCCAAATTTATGCAAACCCTTGGCCGCACGGCAATCTACACCATCGGCACCGTGGCGCTGAGCAACGTGCTGGGCATCGCCCTGGGCCTGCTGCTCACCAGCGCGCTCAAGGGACGCAACCTGTTCCGTACCGCCATCTTCGTGCCCAACGTCATCGGCGGCGTCGCCATGGGCTATATCTGGAAATACATCTTCAACTACGGCTTCACCGCCATCGGCGCCAGCCTGGGCATTCAGGCGTTGAGCACCTCCATGCTCTCCGATCCCACCAAGGCGATGATCGCCCTGATCATCGTATCGTCCTGGCAGCTGAGCGCCTATCTGATGATCATCTACGTGGCAGGGTTTACCAACGTGCCCGCGGAGCTCGTGGAGGCTGCGCGCGTGGATGGCGCCAGCTCCTGGTCGGTGCTGCGCAACGTGCGTCTGCCCATGATCCGCTCCTCGCTGACGATCTGCCTGTTTTTGGCCATCGTGCGCTCGTTCATGGTCTTTGAGGTCAACATGACCCTGACCGACGGCGGCCCCTTCAACACCACCGAGATGATCGCCTTCCGCATCTACAACACGGCGTTCGTTAGCCTCAAGTTCGGCAACGCGCAGGCGCAGGCTGTGGTGCTGTTCGTCATCGTGGCGCTGATCTCCGTGTGCCAGGCCTACTTCACGTCCAAGCGGGAGGTGCAGATGTGATGAAGCAAAAGCGCTATGCCGGCGCGGTGCTGCTGGTGCTGGCCCTGGTGGCTACGGTGTTCTACCTGTTCCCGCTGGTGCTGGTGGCCATCAACTCCGTCAAAACCACGGGCGAATTTACCAGCAACCCCTTCAGCCTGCCCACCGTGCTCCAGTGGGGCAACTACAGCTATGCCTTTGGCCAGATGCACTTCTTGACGTCCATGCGCAATTCGCTGGTGATCACCGTCAGCGTATGCGTGCTGGTGTCGCTCCTGGGCGCCATGGCTGCCTACGCCGTCAGCCGTGTGAAGCACAAGTTCGTGGCCACCGTATACTACCTGATGCTGGCCTCCATGTGCGCGCCCTTCCAGGCCTACATGATTCCGCTGGTGAAGATCTACGCATCCCAGCTGGGCATGAACAACAGCCTGATCCCGGTCATCTACATCGGCCTGGGACTGAATATCTGCTTTTCCATCTTCCTGGTACGCGGCTTCCTCAACTCCATCCCCAAGGAGATCGACGAGGCGGCTCTCATCGACGGTTGCAGCAGCACCAAGCTGTTTTTCAACATCATCATGCCCATGCTCACGCCCATCCAGGTGACGCTGCTGGTGTTTGTGGCCATGGGCGTATGGAACGACTACCTGCTTTCCAGCCTGTTTTTGAACACGCAGGAAATGCGCACGTTGCCCATGATGATCCGCGTGTTCTGCGCGCAGTATTCCAATGATTACGCCCCGATGATGGCGGGCTTGGTGATGAGCATTCTGCCCATGCTGGCCTTCTATCTGGCTGGCCAGAAGCAGATTCTGGAGGGCGTGGTGCAGGGCAGCGTCAAGGGCTGATCCGGCGTTGTCAGGTGGTTTCACGCTCAACCAGCGTGACGGGGAAGACCGCGCATGTGGGTACGACCCGTCCGCTGGAAGCGTGGATGATGTTTTCCACCGCATAGCGGCAGATATCCTCCACCGGCTGATGAATGGTGGTCAGCTGCGGCGAGCACAGCGACGCGAGGCGCGTGTCGTCGTAGCCGATCAGCTTCAGCCGGCCGGGGATGTCGATCTCGTGTCGGCGGCAGTACTGAATGATTTCGGCAGCGATCACGTCGTTGGAGCAGAGGATACCGTCCACATCCGGGTGATTGCGGAAGATCGCCGCTACCGTCTCCTGATAGTCCATGCGCACGAACTGCCGCTCGGCAGCGTCTACGGCGCTGGGCTTGGACACGCCCAGCCGGCGGCATGCGTCCTGAAATCCCAGGTAGCGCTTGTTGGCGTCCATGTCCAGATGCGCGCTGCCGCTGACGTACAAAAGACGGCGGCAGCCGCGCGCGATCAGGTGCTCGGCGGCGATGCAGCCGCCATAGTAGTTATCCGCGCAGGCGGAGGGAATGCGGGGGCTGACCGTGCGGTCAATGGTGATGACGGGTGCGTCCACGTCCGCAAACTCCTCCAGGTTCTGGGTATGGCTGGCCAGAATGATACCGGCCACCTTGTTTCCCAGAAGCATGCTGAAGAATTCCTTCTCTTTTTGAATTTCGTGATTGGATACGCAAAGCAGCAGCTTATAGCCGCCGGCGCTGGCATATCGCTCTACGCTGGCGATGACGCAGCTGAAAAAAAAGTTGTCCGCCGAGGGAACAATGAGGCCGATAAAATGGCTGTTTTTCTTGGCCAGCGACCGGGCCAGCTCATTGGGATGATAATCCAGCTCCTCCATGGCGGCCTGGATGCGAAGGCGGGTTTTCTCGCTGATGCGGGCGCGGTCGTTGAGCATGCGCGAAACGGTCGTAACTGTCACGCCCGCGCGCTGGGCAACGTCCTTAAGCGTAGCCATTGCCATTCCTCCTTGGTTTGGTTCCTGCCCATAATGATACCTTTTTTTTGGGAGAAGTCAAACCGGAAAATAACGCAGCAAGAGGTGATTTTCCCATGGCGAACCTCCATCTGAACTTCCGTTCGGACATGCTGATGCGCAGCGTCTATCCGCGCGTATTCCTGCCCGATTACAACGACTGGAACGACGTGACGCCGCCCTACCGCACGCTGTACTTTTTGCACGGGTATTCCGGCGGGGCGTTGGAAACGGCTACGTTTACCAACTTTGCCCTGTACGCCGCGGTGCATGGCATCGCCATCGTGATGATCGACGGCGACAACTCTTTCTACGTGGATGACAAGAAGCGCAATGCCTTCTACAGCCGGTATGTGGGGGAGGAGATCGTGGAGGTGACGCGAAAGCTGCTGCCCCTGTCCCACCGGCGGGAGGACACGTTCATCGCCGGCATCTCCATGGGCGGCTATGGCGCGCTGATCAACGGCCTGCGCTACAGCGATACGTTCAGCAAGATCGGCATGCTCTCGCCCGCGCTGGGCATGTATCCCGAAAACGGACAGATGCAGCCCGGAAGCCCTCTGCATAAGGAGTCGCTCCTGGCGCTGCTGGGCAGCCCGTCGCGCTACCATGGGTCCTACCGCGACTATGAGGCCGCAGCCCGCAAGGCGCTTCAAAATCCGCAGACCATGCCGCAGCTGTTTTTGGCCTGCGGCACCGGCGACGCGCTGGTGTACGAGGCGGGGCGCGACTTCGCGCACCGCATGCAGGCAGCGGGCGCGCCCATGACCTATTATGAAGCGCAGGGTGGACATGACCACGTGTTCTGGAAGCACGCCATGACGCCGCTGTGCGAGTTCCTCACGGCGAAGGGAGGCAAGTGAGATGTACCTTCGGATCAGCTTCAAGTCTCAAATGCTGGGGCGCGGGGTGGGCGTGCATGCGTTTTTGCCCTTCCACGACGGATATGAGGACGCACAGGCCCCCTATCCCACGCTGTACTTTCTTCCCGGTTACTCCGCCAATGCCGAGGAGCTGGCCACGCTTTTGCCCCTTCGGCGCTTCTCGGCCGAGTACGGGGTGGCGGTGATCATTCCTGACGGCGAGAATTCCTTCTATACCGACCATCCCGAACGCTGCGCGCTGTTCAGCAGCTATGTGGGGGATGAGCTGGTGCGCGTCACGCGGCGCATGCTGCCCTGCCTGTCCACCCGGCGGGAGGATACGTGGATCGGCGGCATTTCCATGGGCGGTTATGGCGCGTGCACCAACGGCCTGCGCTGGCGGGATACGTTTTCCAAGATCGTGATGCTTTCGCCCGCCATCGACGTGACCGACCTCTTGAGCGACCGGGACGGTTCCCTTCCCAATCAGCTCTTTTCGGCCTGGATGGGCGATGAGGCGAGCTACCGCGAGTCCTGGATGAATCCCCGCTACAGCCTGCTCAAGGCCAAGGAGCAGGGCGAGGCGCTTCCGCCCATGTTCCTGTGCTGCGGACGGCAGGACGCACTCGTATACGATATGTGCAGCCGCTTTGCGGACTTTGCCCGCAAGGAGGACCTGCCGCTGACCTACCTCGAAGGCGAGGGCCAGCACGACATCCCCTTCTGGGACGGGATGCTGGAGCCGGCTTTCCGCTTTATGACCCAATCCCACTGAATGACCGGAGGAATGGCAGATGACGGATTTGGACAGGTTGACCGCGCCATGGCAGGAACCGGCGCTTTCGGGCACGATCGCGCAGGGCGACATGCCGGGTGACAAAATCTGCATTACGGAGGAACACATCCAAAAGGCGAAAACCCTCTATCCGGAGCTGCGGAGGCTGCTGGCCCGCCGCTTGGGTGAAAGCCCCTGCGGACGCGCCGTGGTGACGGTGTGCGGAGGTTCCGGTGTGGGCAAATCGGAAATTGCCTCGCTAATTTCCTATTACCTCAACGCAGAGGGCGTGGGGGCGTACACCCTGTCGGGCGACAACTATCCCCGCCGCTACCCTGAACAGAACGATGCCGAGCGCCGCCGCGTGTTTCATGACGGTGGGCTGAAGGGGCTAGTCGCCAGCGGCGCCTATCGCCCCGAGCAGGCGCAGGCGCTCAGGGAGCTCTGGCCCGAGGACGGCGACGCCTCACCCGCGAACGTAAGCCGGTATCCCTGGCTGGCTACCTACCAGCAGGCGGGCAAAAATGCGCTGCGCGGCTATCTGGGCACGGAGAAGGAAATCGACTTTGACCAGGTTGGCCACATCGTGAGCAATTTCAAGCAGGGCGTGCCCACGCTGTATCTCAAGCGTATGGGCCGCACGGCGGAGGAACTGTGGTATGACCCGGTGGATATGACCGGCAAGAGCGTGCTGGTGATCGAGTGGACGCACGGCAATTCCGACTGGTATGAGGGCGTTGATATTCCTGTGCTGCTCAACAGCACGCCGGCCGAGACGCTGGCCCACCGCCAGGCGCGCAACCGCGACGGCCGGGCGGACAGCCCCTTTACCACCATGGTGCTGGAGCTGGAGCAGCAGATGCTCAAGGCCCAGGCCCACAAGGCCAAGCTCATTCTTTCCAAGTCCGGCGAGCTGATGACCTATGAGCAGTACACCCGCCTGATGGCGCAGGCGTGAGGAGGGAACGCGATGAATCAGGGCGCGATGCTCAACGCCTATCCTGACAGCCTGGGCGGAAGCCTGGCGGCGGAGGCGGATTTCCTGGCCCGGCCTGAATGCCGTGGCGCGTTTCAGTCCTTTTATCTTTTGCCAAGCCTTTTCAACAGCGATCTGGACCGTGGCTTCTCCGTGGCCAGCTACGACCTCAACCGCCTGCTGGCCGATGAGGCCAGCCTGGCGCGCGTGGGCGAGCTGGGGCTGGATCTGAAGCTGGACTTTGTGCTCAACCACCTCTCCGTGCTCAGCCCGCAGTTTCAGGACCTGCTGGCGCGTGGCGAGCAGTCGCCTTACCGCGACTTCTTCATCGACTGGAACCGCTTCTGGGAGGGCAAGGGCGAGATGACTCCGGAGGGGTATATCCAGCCCGATCCGGCGCTGATCAAGGAGATGTTCTTCCGTAAGCCCGGCCTGCCCATCCTGATGGTGCGCATGCCCGACGGCAGCAAGAAGCCATACTGGAACACCTTCTATCAGGAGGTGCGCTATCCGGTGCTGGATGCGCAGGATCTGATGGCTGCCTGCGGCCTGCAATACGCGCAGGCCAACGCGCTGGCGGGCCGCATCAATGCGGCGACGCAGGCGGGAAAGGGCCCCAGTGGGGCCGACTTCACCGGCTTTGAAGCCTGCCGCGAGAGTGCGGTGCAGGCCGTGGAAGCGCGCTGCCGCTACCTGGGGCAGATGGATCTGAACCTGAAATCGCCCCTGGTATGGGATTATTACCGGGAAACGCTGAAAAAGCTGGTCGGCTACGGCGCGGCCATCGTCCGCCTGGATGCCTTCGCCTATGCGCCCAAGGAACCGGGCCGCCGCAACTTCATGAACGAGCCGGAGACCTGGGACCTGCTGGAGGAGATCCGCAAAATGGCGGAGCCGCTAGGCCTCCAGCTCCTGCCGGAGATTCACGCCAGCTACGCCGAGGACGCCTACCGTACGCTCGCCCGGAAAGGTTACATGACCTATGACTTCTTCCTGCCGGGCCTGGTGATCGACGCCATCGAAAATCATACCGGCGACCTCCTGGCCCGCTGGGCGCAGGAGGTGCGGGACGAAGGGATTCGCACGGTGAACATGCTGGGCTGCCACGACGGCATCCCGCTTCTGGACCTCAAGGGCCTACTGCCGATGGAGCGTATCCAGGCGCTGATCGACCTGGTGGTATCGCGCGGAGGAATGGTCAAGAGCCTGCATGGGCAGAAGAATATGTACTACCAGGTGAACGCTACCTATTACAGCGCCCTGGGCGAGGATGACCGCAAGATGCTTCTGGCGCGCGCCTTGCAGCTGTTCATGCCGGGCAAGCCGCAGGTATGGTACCTGGACCTGTTTGCCGGGAAGAACGACCTGGAGGCCGTGGCCCGCGGCGGCGAGGCCGGGCATAAGGAGATCAACCGCACCAACCTGACCGCGCAGGACATTGCGGCGGGGCTGGAGCGCCCTGTGGTGCGGGACCAGCTGCGGCTTTTGCGCATGCGCAACGCGTGCAGCGCCTTCGAGGGCGGCGCGCTGACCGTGGAGCAGACTGCCCCGGACCGGCTGACCCTTGCCTGGGAGCGGGACGGAAGCCGGGCCCGGCTGGAAGCCAATCTTTCCACCTATGCCTTCCGGGCTACGACCTGTGAGGATGGGCAGGAAAGCGCTTTTGAGCAGTAACGGCAGAATCAAGAAAAACGGGAGGACTTTCGTGCAGTGCGCATGGCGGTCCTCCCGTTTTCGTATGTTCCAGCCTTACGCCTCTTCGTTCGGAAGGGGCGGCGCGGCGTCCAGATGCACGTTTAGGTGCGGATAGGTCATGGAGATGCCGGCCTCCTCAAAGCGCGTCCGCACGTTTTCCACAATGCCGAAGTACACGTCCCAGTAATCGGCGGCAGAGGTCCATACCCGCAATACGTATTCGATGGCGCTGTCGCCATACCGGTTGACGGCGGCGAAGGGGGCGGGGTCCTTGTAGACCTGCGGAAGATCGGCAGCTTTGAGCAATGCGGCCTTGACCGTCTCCGCTGCGTCGTCATAGGAGGCGGTGAAGGTCAGGTCCACCCGGCGATTGGTGACGGCAGTATAGTTGATGATTTTGGCGGCGGCCACCTCGCTGTTGGGCACGAAGATCTCCTTCTGATCGGGCGTGACCAGCGTGGTATAGGTCATGCCGATCTCCTGCACGGTTCCCGAGACCGTCCCCACCTCCACAAAATCGCCTACGCGGAAGGGATGGGTGGAGAGCAGCATGATGCCGCCCGCCAGGTTGGACAGCGTGCCCTGCACCGCCAGCGTTACAGCCAGGGAGGCCACGCTCAACAGTGCGATCATGGAACTCACATCAATGCCCAGCGAGCCCGCCACAATCAGGAAGATCAGCGCCCACATCAAGATGCGCAGGGCAGAGCGCAGGAACTTCTCGATGGTTTTCTCCATGCGGGAGCGGGTAAACAGCTTGTCCGCCACCTTGAGCACGACCCGGGAGGTCGCATAGGCGATGATGAAGGTGATGATGGCGGGCGGCAGCTTTTCCAGCGTGAGAGAAGAAAAAAAGCGTGTGATTTGTGTCGTATCCACAGATGGCATGAAATCGTACAGCCCCTTTCACCCGGCCTCATCCCGGTACAGCGATAAGGGACGCCGGGTCTGCATATAGCCGGATTATACCATACCGCGCGTCCGGAGGCAAACTGCAGGAAACAAGGTCCTGCAAAAGGTTGCCGCCCTGACAGCTTTCGACAAACACTGTCATTGCAAAACCGCGAATGAGCGCGTATGCTGAAGATGAATCAATGCTCGTGGCGATTTGTCCATATACCAAAGGAGGGAACCACGATGGAAAGACATAACCCGATGGGATTCGCCTTTGCACGCAGGCGCGCGCAGCAGCTTTTTGAAGAAGGAATGACGGCAGGCGCGATTCGACTGCTACGGGCCGTGGATGAGGCGCAGGTCCGGCGCTTTGAAGCCGAAGCGGACCAGAAGACAGTAGAGGAACACGGAGAACAGCATTTTGTTAGCACTCATTTTAGATGAGTGCTAATTTTTTGTTGCTTTTTCCCTTCTCCTCTGCTACAATAGAATCCGCGGAGCGCTTTGCTTCCGCGCCATAGCATTTCAACCCGGCCGCGGGCCGGTTTTTTCAGGAGGCAGAATCATGACCAGTCAACAGGGCAATATTTCTATTCATGCGCAGAACATTATGCCGATCATCAAGCGGTGGCTGTATTCCGACAAGGACATCTTTATCCGCGAGATGGTTTCCAACGGCTGCGACGCCATCACCAAGCAGAAGATGCTCTCCCCCGGAGCCGAGGAGGACTGGCGGGTGACGGTGACGCTTGACGCAGAGAAAGGCGAGCTGTGCTTCAGCGACAACGGCATCGGTATGACCGCCGACGAGGTGGAAAAGTACATCAATCAGGTGGCCTTCTCCGGCGCGGAGGAATTCCTCAAAAACTATGAGGGCGACGAGAAGGGCGGCATCATCGGCCATTTCGGTCTGGGCTTCTATTCGGCGTTTATGGTGGCCGACCGCGTGACCATCGAAACCCTGAGCGGCGCGGAAGGCGCGGCGCCCGTCAAATGGACCAGCGAGGACGGCATGTCCTTCACTATGGAGGATGGCAGCCGTACCCAGCGCGGCACGGATGTGATTCTGCATATCAGCGAGGAGGAAAAGGACTTCCTTCAGGAGTACCGCGTGCGCGAGGTGCTCAAGCGCTATTGCGGCTTCATGGCCACGCCCGTATACTTCGATGTGGTGAGGAAGGAGGAGCCCGCCAAGGAAGGTCAGGAGGGCGAGGAAGCCGCTGAAAGCAGGGAGCCCAAGGGGCCGGAGCTGATCAACGATACGCCCGCCCTGTGGCTCAAGGCCCCCAAGGACTGCACTGACGAGGAATACAAAAAGTTCTACCGCGATGTGTTCCATACCTTTGAGGATCCGCTGTTTTATGTTCACCTGAACGTGGACTATCCCTTCAACCTCAAGGGCATCCTCTATTTCCCCAAGCTGACCAATGACTTTGGCACCCGCGAGGGTGAAATCAAGCTCTTCAGCGGCCAGGTGTTCGTGGCCGACAACATCAAGGAAGTCATCCCGGAGTTCCTCATGCTCCTCAAGGGCGTGATCGACTGTCCCGACCTGCCGCTCAACGTCAGCCGCAGCTTTTTGCAGAACGACGGCTATGTGAAGAAACTGTCCGCCTACATCACCCGCAAGGTGGCGGACAAGCTGACCGGCCTGTTCAACACCGAGCGCGACAACTACCAGAAGTACTGGGACGACATCCATCCCTTCGTCAAGTACGGCTGCATGCGCGACAGCAAGTTCTTTGACCGAATGAAAGATGCCGTCTTGTTTAAAACGGTAGACGGAGAATATTTGACCTTAGCGGAATATTTTGACAAACGGGAAGACAAAGAAAACAAAGTTGTATACTATACCGATAATAAAGCGAGATCTACACCAACGATCCCACCCGTCAGAGTGCCAGCGTGGCCATGTATGACGCCGAAGGCATCGACGTGGTGGTGATGGATGCGCTGATCGACCTCAATTTCCTGAGCTTCATGGAGTATTCCGCCGGGGTGGAGGGCCTGACCTTCGCCCGCGTGGACGCCGACAGCCAGACCTTCCAGAAGGAAATGTCCGAGGAAGAAAAGAAGCAGAGCGAAGAGGATGAGAAGAAGCTGGCCGACGTGTTGCACAAGGCTACCGGCAAGGAGGATCTGGCCGTCAAGCTGGCTTCCCTCAAGGATGAAAGCCTGCCCGCCATGCTGACCCAGGAGGAACAGGGCCGCCGTTTCAGCGAAATGAGCCGCATCTACGGTCAGGACTTCAAGCTGCCCGAAACCCATACGCTGGTACTCAACGCGGCCAATCCTGTGGTCAAGGGCCTGCTGAACGCGGAGGGGAACGAGGAAACCCGCAGCCTGATTGCTGCGCAGCTCTACGACCTGGCGCGGATGAGCACCCGTCCCCTGGAGAAGGAGGAGGTCACGGCATTCCTCGCCCGCAGCAACAAGCTGCTGGAGCTGTTGAGCGAACGTTAACAAACATGTAACATTTTGCCCGGAAAAAGCAGGGTTTTCCGCTCCGGGCGCGTATACCTTGTATGGTGGGATTTGCGGACCGTGCGCCCGCACCCCCATACGGGGTTTTTTGTCCTAAATAACAAAGCAGGGCCGTTGTTCCCGGCGGCCGGAGGAGGCGCAGATGGCGAAGCGGATGTTGTGCTGGCTGGCGGCGGTGGTGCTGCTTATGACGGGCACAGTGGGCGCGCTGGCGGAAATGCCGCGCGAGATCTATCCCCTGGATTATGATACGCTGCCGGAGCCGCGCGCAGGGCAGTACCACTATCTCATGGCCTGCGTGGACACGTGGGAGGGCAGCGCCAGCAACCTGGGCAATACCGACGGCGTACTTATGGTCACGCTGGATGTGGATGCCAAGCGCGTGATGCTGACCACCTTCACGCGCGAAATGCTGGTCAAGCGGCCGGACGGGGGCATCGGGCGGTTCACCTACATCGCCAAAAACTACGGCCCCGAGGCCCTGTGCGAAGCCGTCAGCACGCACTTCGGCGCAAAGGTGGACAAATATATCATCTTCAGCATGGATAACGTCCAGACCATCATCGACGCCATGGGCGGCGTGTACATCACCGTGACCGACGCGGAGGCCGATTACCTAAACCGCTACCGCATCGCCCGCGACGCGACTACGCCCAGCATGGACAAGGCGGGGACCTATCTGTTCGGCGGGCATGCGGCGGTGATCTACATGCGCATCCGCAAAGTGGGCGGCGACGGCGATTCGGGCCGCACGCGGCGCATCCGCACGGTCCTGAGCACACTGGCGGGCAAGTATGCCCAGGCGTCGCTGGACGATGCTCTGCAGCTGCTGACCACCGTATCGGAAAACATTGTGACCACCAATATGAGCATGGCTGACCTGCTGGAGGCGGTGGGCTATGCCATGGAGCTGCGCGGCGTGGCACCGCCGAGGCGTTCAGCCTTGTCAAGCGGCTGGATAACCCCGGCCTGGCCG
>OLPA01000923.1_pt1 | contig 26401 bp, 20 predicted proteins | sample 1672811 | NCBI WGS metagenome assembly OLPA01 (sample SAMEA3136726, study PRJEB25190) | human gut metagenome | biome: human gut; feature: human-associated habitat; material: faeces | place: Austria | collected 2013
GAAGTCTTCCGAATGCCGCATGAGACAGAATTATGGAATACCCATGTTCTGTTTTATCGGCACAGGATTTTTTCTTCACCGTCATGCGGCTCCTTTTTTGACCTTCCGTCGGTCCGGTTCTGTACCGGCTGTGCGGAAGGAGAAACGTATGTATTACGATCAGCATGTATGTGGAGCAAGAATTCAGGAGCTGCGCAAATCAAAAGGGTATACGCAGGAGGCTCTGGCTGAGGCGATTGATATTGATGCAAAACGCATTTCAAAAATTGAGCGCGGAGCAATATCGGCATCTTATAACGACATGATTCTGTTTTCGGAATTCTTTGGAGTAACGCTGGATTATCTGATTATTGGCAAGAGACAGGATGTGGATGCGTTGAAAAAGAGAGTGCAGGATGCCATTACGCAGCTTCAGGAAGCACTGATGTGAACTCGCAAAATTAGGTGGGCAAAGTCGCAGTTTCCGGCGTGTTATGTAAAACCGCATTCTTTTATACTTACTTTACAGCTAAGGCAACAAGGCTGATGAACTATGAAAATTGAATACTCATTCTCCAAGTACATTACTGACAGAACGAGCCTTCGACTGCACGCCATGATGCCCAACAGGGGCGAAGCGGAATCGCAGCAGCAAATGTCGGATTGCAACCGACGGTGGTGTAAAAGCCTGTCAGGGACAATGATACTTCCGTAATTCGCGGTCCGGCCATAAAGAAGGCGGGATGGTTAAATTCCAATGGAGCAGTGAAGCACACTGCCGCTTGTGAGAAATCCCCGATCTCTGGGGTACAAAGAAAAAGTACAGAGAAACCATATTTTAAGAAAAGCTGTCAGAATAAAGCAGTTGTATTATTTTCTGTCAGCTTTTATCCATAGATGATTATGAGATTGGAGGCAACCAGATGAAAGAAAACTGGGTTTACCGGCGAGGAGATATTTACCTTGCCAATCTTGGTGTTCCGATAGGATCAAAGCAGGGCGGTGTTCGTCCGGTAGTGGTTCTTCAGAACGATGTCGGCAACTTTTATTCGCCGACGATTACGGTTGCTCCTCTGACAACGAAGATTCAAAAGAAAAGAAGCCAGCCAACACATTATTTCCTTCGGAAGGCAAAAGGGCTGGCAAGATCTTCGATGGTATTGGCGGAGCAGCTTGATACATGTGATAAGACCTGTGTGATTCGGTATCTCGGCAAGGTAAGTAAGGGACAGATGCGCGGAATTGATGAAGCTGTGAAAGTGCAGCTTGGATATTATATTCCGGAACAGGCAGAGAAAAGAAGACAAGGCAAATGCCGAAAGGAAGTGAATTTTGATGGTGGATAAATTGATTAAGCGTAAAGAAGCCGCTGAGATGTTGGGAATTAGCCTGGACACCTTGGATCATGCAAGAATGGAAGGGCTGATCACTTACGTTCAGTATGTTGAGAATGGCTGTGTTTATTTTACTGAAGTTGGACTTCAGGAGTATATTGCAAGGTCTACACACCGTGCAAGGCCGAAGGATAACAATCCGACTTTCCGAAAGAAGAGAACGGCCAGGAGCGAAATTCGACATCGTTGAGTATTGGCAGGTTATTCGCAATAATGAATATATCAGCTAAAAGTTTGGAGGTGTCGAAGATGGCAAGAAAAAGATATGCGATTCCTCAGTACGGAACCGTCATCATGGCGGGTAAGGAATATTACCGGACTCGAATTGAGGATGCTGATGGAAAGCGGGTGGCGTTGTATGGCAGAACCCGTGAAGAATTATATGATAAGGTGCTCGAAGCGAGAGAGCAGATTGAGGATAATACATTTCGCAGATCATCCCCCACAGTAAAGGAGTATTGCGAAAAGTGGCTATTGTTACAATCCGCACAGGTAAGAGCCACTACGTTGACGGATTACACATCGAAGGTAAAACGGCATATTATAAAGCCGCTGGGTCATATGAATATAGCAGATGTTACAGCAGATGATATTCGTCTGGCACTGGTTCCGGTATCAAAAAAATCAGCATCTGTGTACAAATCGGTTAATATCCTTTATAAGAGCATTTTTGCGGCAGCAAAAGAAAGCAAAGTGATTCAGGACAATCCTACAATTTATTTGTCTGGAAAGAACGGAGGCGTTCCTCAAAAAGAGAAAACCCCTTTGACGGATGATCAGGTGGAGAGGTTGCTGGATGCGATAAAAGGATTGCCACCGTATGTATTTGTGATGCTTGGTTTGTATGCGGGGCTTCGGCGAGAAGAAATTCTTGCATTGCAGTGGGATTCAGTTTTTCTGGATGAAGCAGCACCGTATTTGACAGTGTGCAGAGCTTGGCATACAGAGCACAATCGACCGGTAATAATGTCTGAACTGAAAACAAAGGCTGCTCATCGAGATATACCGCTTCCTGATTGCCTGACGAAATGCCTGAGAGAAGCAAAGGAGACTTCCACATCAGACTATGTTGTTGCGAACAGCGAGGGTGAACCGCTTTCATATACGCAGTTTAAGAGGCTCTGGCAGTATATTGTGACCAGAACTGTAAAGGAACGGAGCTACTACCGTTATGAGAATGGAAAACGAGTGAAGCATACGGTGAAACCGGTGCTGGGCGAAAGAGCTGCGCATAATGGAAAGGTGGTTTATAGCTTAGACTTTGAAGTGACGCCACATTTGCTGCGGCATACTTATATTACAAATCTTATTCACGCATCGGTTGATCCTAAAACAGTTCAGTATCTTGCCGGTCATGAGAACAGCAAGATAACGATGGACATTTATGCAAAGGCAAAGTATAACCGACCGGATGAACTGGCGGGCATATTAGAGGATACCTTTACACTGTGGGATGCAGAATAGGCCAGACAGTTTCATGAATGAGATCAAAAAGAGTAGGGATAATCCCTGCTCTTTTTACATATAGCCGACATCCTTGAGAACCGGAGCAGCATTCTGGATAATTAAAGAGCAAAGATCAATTTGGATATATCAAGAAAATGGAGGAAGCAATAATGGCAAGAAAAAAAGTAGTGCCGGAATATGGAACAATTATGAAGAGGGGCGTTCAATATTACAGAACACGAATGCAGGATGCGGATGGAAAATGGATTTCGCTATATGCACAGACTCCTGAAGAGCTGTACGATAAATCCATTGAGATGAAGCGCAGTATTGAGGATGAAATATTCCGGAAGAATAATCCGACAGTAGCTGAGTATTGCGAAAAATGGTTGAAGATGCGCTCGGCGAGTGTGCGAGAAAACACATTGAGTGGATATGAGCGCACGATAAGAAAATACATTATTGGAGCTATTGGAGATATGTATATGGACGAAGTGACGACCGATGACCTTCGCTTGCTGCTGGTGCCAATCTCCAAGCAATCAGCTTCCCTGTACAGCAAAATGAATATGCTGATCAAATGTGTTTTCTATTCAGCAGAAGAAAGCAAAATCATCAGTTATAATCCGGCTGCGTCGCTTTCTGCAAAAGGCGGAACACCAAAGCAGGAAAAGAAGGCATTGACGGATGAGCAGGTGAAAATTCTTCTGGATACAATCAGGGGATTACCACCGTATGTTTTCGTAATGATTGGGTTGTACGCAGGGTTGAGGCGGGAAGAAATTCTTGCACTGCGATGGGATTGTGTTTTCCTGGATGGTGCCACCCCATATATATCGGTAAGGCGAGCATGGCGTTCTGTAAATAATCGTCCGGTAATTTCAACAGAATTAAAAACGCCAGCAGCCAAAAGGGACATTCCCATTCCGGGCAAGTTGGTGGAATGTTTGAAAGAGGCAAAAGAAAAGTCAAAATCGGAATATGTGATCTCGGACAGGAATGGTAACGCTCTGGCTGAATCTCAGTTCGTGAGGGTGTGGAAGTACATAGCAGTTCGTTCTACGGAAGAACGCTGCTATTACACCTATGTGAATGGGCAGAAGATTAAGCATGTGGTAAAGCCGAAGCTTGGTGAGCATCAGCCGAACAATCTGAAGTTGGTATATACGATGGATTTTCAAGTGACACCGCATCAATTGCGTCACACTTATATCACGAACCTGATTTATGCTTCGGTTGATCCTAAAACCGTACAGTATCTTGCCGGACACGAAAACAGCAAGGTGACTATGGACATTTACGCTAAAGTCAAGTATAATAAACCTGCCCAATTACATGGGGTGATCAACAGAGCAATCGACACATCAAAAAAAGATTAGGGTTAAAATCCGACAAGGGCCTACAAAATCGTGGGTTTAAGAACTGGTGGACGAAGAGCAAAAAGCTTGAAAAACCGCGTAAAATCAAGCAAAATCGAGCTTCGGTTTCGTGAAATACGGTCTCAAAGCAGCTCGTCGCGCTCCTCAGTTCAGCAAGAGATAATCTGCTGTTCAAACCGTATCAAAATGGTTCAAAAACCCCGGAAAATCAAGGTTTTCCGGGGTTTTACTATATCTAAACGGGCTGATATAGTTTGACCAAATTTAGCAAAACGAGAGCCGTTTTCACCCAATTTTTAGTGGTCCGCAAGTGGTTAACCGGCCAAAAAGAGGGCAAAAAGAGGGTCAAGTGGTGCCCAAAGTGGTTAACCGAGAGCCGATTTTGTGGGTGTTTTGGGGGCTACTTTTCAGCCATCTTTCCCCTCGTTTTTGGCTGTGGCAGTTTGGCATAGTTTGACCTAATTTGAATAATTGAATATGAATTTGATACAGCACTCAGTGTAAAATGACTGGGTGCTTTTTTCATTTCAGGAACTCATATTCCGGCCATAGAAAGAGCCGTCACTTCACTTTTTATTTTGGAGTGGCGGCTTTTTCTATTTCCAGAAGCAACAGCAACAATCAGAAATGAGGTGAAGTCAATGAACACGCAAATCATCGCCATCGCCAACCAGAAGGGCGGCGTTGGCAAAACCACCACCGCCGTCAACCTGAGCGCCTGTGTGGCGGCACTTGGCAAAAAGGTCCTCATCGTCGATCTGGACCCGCAGGGCAACACCACATCGGCGTATGGCATCTCCAAAAACAAGGTGGAGGCCGACACCTACACCTGCCTGATCGACGATGATGACGTCCGCGAGGCCATCATCAAGAGCGAGTACAACGCCGATGTGCTGCCGTCCAACACCCAGCTGGCGGGCGCGCCCATCGAGCTTGTGTCGGTGCCGCGGCGGGAAATGCGCCTGCGCACCGTGCTGGCCCCCGTCGTGCCGCTGTACGACTACATCTTCATCGACTGTGCGCCGTCGCTCGACCTTTTGACCGTCAACGCGCTCTGCGCGGCGGACACCGTCATCATCCCGATGCAGTGCGAGTTCTTCGCGCTCGAGGGCCTGAGCGAACTGATGGCGACCCTGAAAACCGTGCGCAAAAAGTACAATCGGTACTTAGACATCGAGGGCGTGCTGTTCACGATGTACTCCGGGCGGCTCAACCTGACGATGCAGGTCGTCGCGCAGGTCAAAAAGTACTTTGGCGACAAGGTCTACCGCGCCGTCATTCCGCGCACCGTGCGCCTGAGCGAGGCCCCGAGCTTCGGTATGCCGATCAACTTCTATGAGCCGAACGGCAGGGGCAGCGAGGCCTACATGGAATTGGCGCGGGAATTTTTGGCAAACAACGAACGATAAGGAGGGACGCCGATGGCCAAAAAGAAGATGGGCGGGCTTGGCAAGGGGCTGGACAGCCTGTTTGCCGACCTGTCCGACGATACCGGCAGCGAAGCGTCCAACTCAACGCTGCCGCTGCGGGAAATCGAGCCTGACCCCGAGCAGCCCCGCAAGCGGTTTGACGACGACGCGCTGAACCAGCTGGCCGACAGCATCACCGAGAACGGGCTTTTGCAGCCCATTGCGGTGCGACCCAAAAAGGTCGGCCCGGGGTACATCATCATTGCGGGCGAGCGCCGCTGGCGTGCCGCACGCCTGGCCGGGCTGGACGAGGTGCCGGTCATCATCAAGGATGTGACCGACGAGCAGGCCGCCGCGCTGGCGCTGATTGAAAACCTGCAGCGCGAGGACCTCGACCCCATCGAGGTCGCCGAGGGCTGCCGACAGCTGATCGACAAGTACGGCTTAACGCAGGAATCTGCCGCGAAAAAGCTGGGCAAGAGCCGCAGCGCCGTGACCAACAGCCTGCGCCTGCTGGCCCTGCCCGAGGATGTGCGCCGTATGGTCAGCGTGGGCAAGCTGAGCTTTGGCCACGCCAAGGTCCTGCTGGGGCTGCCCAATGAGGATCTGATGCGGCAGGTCGCGGCGGAGGTCACGGCGCAGAATCTGAACGTGCGCCAGACCGAGGCCCTGTGCAAAAAGCTGACGAAGCCCGCCAAACCGCCCAAGGCGAAGGACGATAACTTCACCCGCCCGAAGCGCGCCGTGGAAGTGGAGGCGGCCTTGAAAGAGGTCACCGGCAGCGAGGTCCATGTTGACTACAAGGACGGCAAGGGCTCGCTGAAAATCGACTTTTACAGCGATGATATGCTGCAAAAGTTCGTGAGCCTGCTGGGAATGTATGACCCGGAGGGGTGAACAGCCGTTATAAAGCCTTCCCCCTTGGGGAAGGTGGCCGCGGGCCGGATGAGGGGCGGGTTTCCGGCAATGACCCGCTGACGGGCATTAAGATGAACTTTGCCCTCATCAGCCGCCTGCGGGCGCAGCCCCGAGGGGGAAGCCTTTTTGCGTTCCCATTTGCAGGGGCGGATGACGAGCATCGACCCCTGCGACCTCACAAAAAAGGAGCCTTTCCCATGACCCACGAACAAATTTTCAACCAAATCAAGGGCGGCCTTATCGTCTCCTGCCAGGCGCTGGAGCATGAGCCGCTGTATACAAAAGAGGGCGGCGTCATGCCGCTGATGGCCAAGGCGGCGGCACAGTCCGGCGCTGTCGGCATCCGCGCCAATACGGTGCGCGACATCACCCAGATCAAGCAGGTCGTGGACCTGCCGGTCATCGGCATCATCAAAAAGGATTACCCCGGCACGCCGATGTACATCACCGTCACGATGCAGGAGGTCGATGAGCTCGTCGCCTGCGGCGTGGACATTCTGGCCGTGCAGGGCACCGGTGCCCTGCGCCCCAACGGGCAGACGAGCGCCGAGTTCATCCGCGCCATCAAGGAGAAGTACCCCGACCAGCTCGTTATGGCCGACTGCGACAACATTGAGAACGCGCTGGCCTGCGCGGGGGCGGGTGCGGACTTTGTCGGCACGACGATGCGCGGCTACACGCCCGAGACAACGGGCATCAACGATGTGGAATTCGGCTTCATCGCCCAGCTCGCGCGGGAGTGCCCGGCCAAGGTCATCGCCGAGGGCCATATCCACACGCCGGAGCAGGCCGTGCAGGCGCTCTACGCCGGTGCGTTCGCCCTCGTCGTCGGCGGTGCCATCACCCGCCCGGCGGAGATCACGGCCCGCTACACCGCGGCCATCAACAACCACAAATAAGCAGGTGCGCTATGAGTAAAACCTATCTGGGCGTTGACATCGGCGGCACGGCGGTCAAGCTGGGGCTCGTCGATGAGAACGGCAGGGTGCTGCGCCGCGCCGAGCGCAGCGTCAGCTTTGACGGCTACAAAACGCCGATCCTGGATACCGTGCAGACGGCTATCCACGAATTTCTGACCGCGGACGCGCCGAGGCTCGAGGGCATCGCTGTATCCGCCACGGGCCAGATCGACAGCCGCCGCGGCGTGGTCGCGGGGACCTGCGGCAATTTCCCGGGGTGGATCGGCGTGGACATTAAAGGTACGCTGGAGCGTGCCTTCGGCCTGCCCGTCACCGTCGCTAACGACGCCAACTGTATGCTGCTGGGCGAGGTCTGGGCCGGTGCGGCTAAGGGCTATACCGATGTCATCGGTGTGACGCTGGGCACCGGCGTCGGCGGCGGCATCCTGACCGGCGGACGTCTGCTGGAGGGTGCGCGCGGCCTTGGCGGCGAGCTGGGGCATTTCCGTCTGCACGCGCTGGACGGCGTGGCCTGCACCTGCGGGGCCATCGGCTGCTATGAGCGCTACGCCGCCACAACGGCGCTGGTCCGCAGCGCTCAGAAGGCCGGGCTGGACGCGCCAGACGGGCGTGCGATTTTTGAGGCTGCCGCCGCGGGCGACGCCCGCACGCTGGCTGTGCTCAACGGCTGGATCAACGAGATCGCCCAGGGCCTTGCGGGCCTTGTACACATCTTCAACCCGCAGCTGATCCTGATCGGCGGCGGCGTCAGCGCACAGCAGGCGCTTCTGATCGACCCGCTGGCCGCGCAGGTGCGCAAAAGCATCATGCCCGCCTTCGCCGAGGGCCTTGAGGTCAGGGCCGCAGCCCTCCAGAACGACGCCGGCCTTGTCGGTGCAGTGTATTATTTTAAGCAGCAGCAGTAAGGCGGATGGCCCGGGTCGCCGAGGACGCCGCCTCCCTACAGCTCCACCATGAAAATCCCCCCGCCGCACCCCGGCGGCGGGGAATTTTTTTGCGGAAATACAGTATGTAAAATCTGGCACGCAAAAGCGCAAAAAATGTGCGAATGACGGCCTTTTGTGGGTTCTGGACAAAAATATTGACTTTGAACCGATGATTTTGGCACGGCGCAGACGGGCGTAAATTGTTGCAATTACAGAGAGTGTGTGTTATACTATCTATTATGAATAAGTGTGTAAAATTGCCCAAACGAGGCAGAGCGCACGGGAGCAAACCGGTCACCGACGGACTGACCGGCTCACAAAACAATAAAGGAGCGCATTATGAAAGTAGTAATCCTGGCTGGCGGCCTTGGCACGCGCATCAGCGAAGAAAGCGTCTACAAGCCCAAGCCGATGATCGAAATCGGCAACATGCCCATCCTGTGGCATATCATGAAGGAATATTCCTACTACGGCTTTCACGACTTTGTCATCTGCGCGGGCTACAAGCAGCACATGATCAAGGAGTGGTTCGCGGATTACTTCCTGCATACCAGCGATATTACGTTTGATTTCACCCGCGGCCAGAACGAGATGATCGTCCACAACCACCACACCGAGCCGTGGAAGGTCACCGTTGTGGACACCGGCCTCAACACGATGACCGGCGGGCGCATCAAACGCATTCGTCCCTACATCGGCAATGAGACCTTCATGATGACCTACGGCGACGGCGTCTGCGATGTGGACATTGCCAAGCTGGTGGCATTCCACCGCGAGAACGGCAAGATCGCCACACTGACCGCCGTTCAGCAGGAGCAGCAGAAGGGCGTTCTGGATATTGCCGAGGATAATTCTGTCCGTTCTTTCCGTGAAAAGAAGGCCAGTGACGGCGCGCTTATCAACGCGGGCTATATGGTGCTGGAGCCGCAGATTTTCGACTATCTGGACGGCGACGCCTGCGTCTTTGAGCAGAAGCCGCTGCAGAAGCTGGCCGAGGAGGGTCAGCTGATGAGCTATATCCACAAGGGCTTCTGGCAGTGCATGGACACCGCCCGCGAAAAGCAGGTCCTGGAGAAAATGCTTGCCACCGGCAACGCGCCCTGGAAGAAGTGGGAGGATTGATGATGGTACATTACGATCCTGAATTTTACCGCGGCAAGCGGGTGTTCGTCACCGGTCACACCGGTTTCAAGGGCAGCTGGCTCTGCAAGATGCTGCTGATGGCCGGGGCCGAGGTCACGGGCTACAGCCTGCAGCCGCCGACGCAGCCGAACCTTTTCTCCATCGCCGGCGTGGAGGACAAGATGCACAGCGTCATCGGCGACATCCGCGACTTTGACGCGCTGAAGGCCGCTTTTGACGCGGCACAGCCCGACATTGTGCTGCACCTGGCCGCGCAGCCCATCGTGCGTGACAGCTACAAGGACCCGCGCTACACCTATGAGACGAACGTTATGGGTACGGTCAACCTGCTGGAATGTGTGCGGCTGGCCCAGCAGCAGGGCAGAGCGCCCCGCTCGGTGCTGAACGTCACCACCGACAAGGTCTACCACAACAACGAGTGGGCCTGGGGCTACCGCGAGAACGAGCCGCTGGACGGCTTTGACCCCTACTCCAACAGCAAAAGTTGCTCAGAGTTGGCAACGCACTCCTACATCAACAGCTTTTTTGCCGATAAGACCGTGGCCGTCTCGACGGCCCGCGCGGGCAATGTCATCGGCGGCGGCGACTTTGCCAATGACCGCATCATCCCCGACTGCGTCCGCGCCATGGCCGCGGGCCGTAAGATCGGCGTGCGCAACCCCTACTCGACCCGCCCGTACCAGCATGTGCTGGAGCCGCTGGCGGCCTACCTGCTGATCGCCCAGCGCCAGTACGAGGACAGCCGCTTTGCGGGCTACTATAACGTAGGCCCCGACGACTGCGACTGCGTCACCACCGGCACGCTGGTGGATCTGTTCTGCCGGGCCTGGGGCGGCGACGCCGCCTGGGAGAATCAGGCCGAGGCCAATGCCCCGCACGAGGCCAACTTCCTGAAGCTGGACTGCAGCAAGCTGAAAACGACCTTCGGCTGGACGCCGCGCTGGCACATGGCCGAGTGCATGGAAAAGACCGTCGCCTTCAGCAAGATCTGGCTTGCCAACGGCGATGTCCCGGCGGAGATGGAAAAGGAAATCAATATTTTTTTGGAGGAGCAATAATTATGTGGAAGAACGAGGCAGAAGCCCGCGAGCAGATCAAGGCAATGGTCGCCGAGTATTATCACGACTTCAAGGAGAAAAAGACCCCCTATCAGGAGGGTGACCGCATCACCTACGCTGCCCGCGTCTTTGACGAGAAGGAAATGTGTGCCCTGACTGACGCCACGCTGGACTTCTGGCTGACGACGGGCCGCTTTGCCGACCAGTTCGAGAAGGAGTTCGCTAAGTGGATCGGCGTTAAGTTCGCCCATCTGGTCAACAGCGGTTCCTCCGCCAACCTGATCGCCTTCATGGCGCTGACCGCCCCCGAGCTGGGTGACCGCCAGATCAGGAAGGGCGACGAGATCATCACCGTGGCCTGCGGCTTCCCCACCACCGTGACCCCGGCCATCCAGTACGGCGCGGTGCCCGTGTTTGTGGATGTGACCGTGCCCCAGTACAACATCGACGTCACCAAGCTCGAGGCCGCCCTGTCCCCCAAGACGAAGGCTGTCATGATCGCCCACACGCTGGGCAACCCGTTTGACCTGTCCGCTGTCAAGGCGTTCTGTGACGCCCACAACCTGTGGCTGGTCGAGGACAACTGCGACGCGCTGGGCACCCAGTACACCATCAACGGCGAGACCCGCTTTACCGGCACCTGGGGCGACATCGGCACGTCCAGTTTCTACCCGCCGCACCACATGACGATGGGCGAGGGCGGCTGCGTCTACACCAACAACCCGCTGCTGAACCGCCTGATCCTCTCCTTCCGCGACTGGGGCCGTGACTGCATCTGCCCCTCCGGTCAGGATAACTTCTGCGGCCACCGCTTTGACGGCCAGTTCGGCGAGCTGCCCAAGGGCTACGACCACAAGTACGTCTACAGCCACTTTGGCTATAACCTCAAGGTCACCGACATGCAGGCCGCCATCGGCTGCGAGCAGCTGAAGAAGTTCCCCACCTTCATTGAGCGCCGCCGTCACAACTGGGACCGCCTGCGTGCCGCGCTGGAGCCCGCCGCCGACAAGCTGATCCTGCCGGAACCGGCTGCCAACAGCCGCCCGTCCTGGTTCGGCTTCCTGATCTCCGTTAAGCCGGAGAGCGGCCTAGACCGTAACGCCGTGACCCGCTATGTGGAGAGCCACAACGTGCAGACCCGTCTGCTGTTCAGCGGCAACCTCATCAAGCACCCTTGCTTTGACCAGATGCGTGGCACGGACGCATACCGCGTGGCGGGTGAGCTGACCAATACTGATTTTATTATGAACAACACCTTCTGGGTTGGCGTTTACCCCGGTATGACCGACGAGATGATCGACTACATGGCGAAGACGATTATCGAGGCTGTGAATCAGTAAGACGGAAAGGCCGAACCATAGGACAAAAGGCAAAGCCGTGCTGCGCGGAAGCATCAAGGCCGACTTTGCTTTTTGATTGTTTATAAGAAAATAAAAAGGAATGGACCCATGCAGAAATTGTTAGCCTTGTTGGGCGCGAAAAGCAAAGAGGAATTTTTGGCGCTGCTTGCCCAGTTTATCAAGTTTGGCCTTGTAGGCGTGAGCAACACGGCGGTATCCATGGCGGTATACTATATCTTTTTGTGGATCGACCCGGGCCTGTACATGTTAGGCAGCATATTGGGCACGATTTTGAGCATTGCCAATGCCTTTTTTTGGAACGATAAGTTTGTGTTTACCGGAAATGCAAACGACTGGCGCAGCAAGCTGAAGCGGTTGGGCAAGACCTATGTCAGCTACGGCGGTACATCGATCCTTTCCAATATATTGCTTTGGATAGAGGTTACGTTCTTCGGTGTGAGCAAAACGATTGCACCGATTGTGAATTTGCTGGTTACGATTCCGTTGAATTTCATTATCAATAAGATGTGGACATTTAAGGAGATCTGAATCAATGATATTAGAAAAGAAAAGGCTGGCGGTAAGGTGGTACAGTATTTGCTTGATTATTCTTGCAACGGTGGCACTTGCCTATTTGGCAATATCCAATGGGCAGGCAATCCAATACATGACATGGACATACGACACGGCAGGAATTTATCCGGATTTGTTCGAGTCAATCCGTGATGCAGCAGATTTACATCCATATGAGGGAAAATCGATCTATCCACCGCTGACATATCTGATATTGTGGATCTTTTCAAAAATGGTTCCGGGAGATTACAGTGCAGGCTTCGCATTTGGTGAAGCATCTGTAACGCCGAATGGGGTTCTTGTCGGGACGATGTTCTTTCTAGTGTCAACAGGCGTTGTCTGTGCCATGGCAGCAAACAAGTTGTCACTGAAAGGCATTGATGTAGTACTTTACAGTGTGGCCTTTGTATCTTCTCCGGCGTATGTATTTATGCTGGAACGCGGGAATATTGTCATTCTGTCATTACTTTTTCTGATGCTTTTTGTGTTCAATTACAACAGTGAAAATACGGTAATAAGAAATTTGGCATTGCTATCGCTGGCAATTGCAACAGGTCTGAAGCTATATCCGGTGTTTTTTGGTCTTTTACTTTTGAACAAAAAGCATAAAGAGGATGCAGTAAAGGCTATTGTATACGGTGTGGCACTTTTTATCCTTCCATTTGCAGGTACGGGTGGGATTCAGAACATTGCCAAAATGCTTCAAAATATTACTGATATATCAGCGGATACGATCAATAATGCCAAAGGATTTGGATATGGCTTTAAGGTTAATATTTCCAATATCTGTCAAGCGTTTGGCGAAAAGATGAAAGTACAGTCTTCAACGACGGATTGGATTGCCGGAGTGTTGATGCTGATATTGCTATGCATGGTAATTTTTGTTGTTTTTATATCCCGGCAAGAATGGGAAAAAGCTTATGCACTGTGCATGGTCTTGACGCTTATTCCGACATTTTCTTGGATATATAACGAGATTTATTTATTGATACCCATTACATTACTTCTTTATGAAAGACCGGAACTTAAGAAAAACACGGTTTTGCCGCTTATACTAATGATGCTGATTATGGGGGAATTCCCATACATAAGTCTTTTTAATAGCCTTGAAGGATATCATAAAATCAGTCTTTCAACAATGCTGGGAAATGCATCGATGTGGGTATTGATGATTTATCTCGTTGCAGAAAATTTTGGAAAGTTGAAAATGTGGAGCAAAACCAAGGAAGGAATGTGAAGACCATGCAGGGAGCTGTGCTGCCAAAAGCGCAGGAAATGCCAGTACCTAAAATAAGTACCATAAAAAATGTACTGTCGATTGGAATCTTCTTGGCGGTGGTATGTTATTCAGCAATTTATGCGAACAATACGTTCCCCATCAGTGAAGGGTGGAACGTTAATTATGTGGAGCTGATCTGGCACGGCAAGGTGCCGTACCGGGACTTCTACTATTATCTGCCCCCGCTGAATCTGCTGGTCGATGCAGTGCTGTGGAAACTCTCGTTTGGGAGCCTCTTGCTGTATCGCCTCTGGTGGCTGTTGCAGCGTGCTACCATTTTTACGCTGCTGTTCCGGCTGATCTCGCGCTATATCAATGTGGTCAGCACGTTTGTGGCGTGTCTGTTTTCGGTCATGCTCTGCGCGTCGTCTGTCTATGACCTGCTGGGCGACTATAACCAAACGGTTGCTCTTCTTTCGATTCTGCTTCTGTATTGCGTCATCGGCTTTCAGGAGGCGGACACAAGCAAGCAGAGGTACACCAAAATTTTTGGGGCCGGCTTTATGCTGGGATTGGTTTTTCTGAATAAGCAGACGATTTTTCTGGCGTCGGGCATCGTGTATTTTGCAGCGCTGGCGTTTTACTGCATCCGCAAAAAGGATGCTCGCTTTGGCTGGTACTGCCTTTTTGTAGTCGCGGGTGCGGTGATTCCGCTGGCCGTGGCCGCGGCCTATCTGCTGGCGAACGGTGCATTCGTCCCATTTGTGGAGCAGGTGTTCATGCACACGGGCGGCAAGGGCAGCATCTTTACGATTCTGTTTGGCGGTCTTTCCATGGCCCTGCTCAAGGTGCAGAACTGGCTGATCGCTGTGGCCGCGGTGCTGCTTGCAGTAAATACGGGCGTGTCAGCGTCCCGGGAAAAGGCGCTCCGCGCCCAGTCGCTGCTGTTCCCGCTGCTGTTGCTCCTGCTCTATGTCAATTTTGAGAAGGAGATTTCCTCCTTCCTGGAGCTGCTGGGCAAGAGTCCGGAGATGCAGGCAATTCTGCTGATCGACGCGGTGCTGACGGCGTTGCTGTTGTATCTCTGCGTAAAGCGCAAGGTCCGCGGCAGCCGCGTGATGCTCCCGGCGGGCAGCATCCTTCTGCTGCTGTTTACGTGGGCGGCGACCTTTGTTTTTTGCGGCGGGGCAAACTCCGGCAACAGTGACTTCCTGCATGATCTCTACCGCGGCACAGACGTTTGGCAGGCGGTACAGGGGAAGTTCTACGTTGTGGTCCTGCTGTTGACAATTTTGCAGTTGGTCCGCTATGGTGCAAGAGTTGGCAGTCAGGGAGAGAACAGTCAGGCAGAGGGAATGTTCTGGCTGTTCTGTGCAGCGCTGGCTACGATGTACTCCGGTATTATGTCGTCCGGCACCAGCAGCATCCCGTACTTCTGCACGATGGTTGCAGTCCCGGCGGTACTGGCGACGGTGCTTTCCTTCTGCGGTATAGATACTTGGATTGAGCTGGCTGTCCGGGGCATTGCCATCGTTGGTTGTATTGTACTGTCAATCACCTGCATGGCGCAGAAAGTCATCTGCTCCTATGCGTGGTGGGGCACTGAAGAAAAACCCCGAAATTACAAGACGTACAGCACGGACATCCCGGCACTGAAGGGCTTCAAATTTTCCAAAGAGGACAAGGAGATGTTTGAAGGCATCACGCAGCTGATCGAGGAAAGCATGACGGAGGATTCCGTCATCTTCGGTTACCCCTACGTCAAAATTTTCAATATTTTGACGGACAACTACAATATGAACACATTCGTCCCAGTTCTGTTCTACGACGTAGTGGATGATAAGTACGTGCAGGAGGAAAAGGCGCTGCTGGAGGAAAATCTGCCGGATATTGTGGTCTGGAAGGACATCCCGGAATGCAAGGAGATCCATGAGCGGGCGTTCCGCGACGGAAAGCCGTTGGAGCAGCGCAAGATCGAGGACATGTTTGCCGAACTGCTGCCGACGCAGTATGAGCAGCTTGGGGAGTTCGACGATGTGACCGTGTATAGGCTGCGGGACAAGGCCAGCCAGATTGAATTTGCATTGGACGGCGAGGGAACCTATGAGGACCCGTATCGCATTGAGAACGCCGCAGACCTGCTGCATTTTGCAGAGCTTGTCAGCGATGGCGTGACCTTTAAGGGCCAGTACGTCGAGCAGACCGCCGATATTGATTTGGATGGGCAGAATATGCAGCCTATCGGTGATGTGGAGAACGAGCACTGTTTCTATGGCGTGTACAACGGTGCCGGGCATGTCATCCGCAACCTGAATCTGAAGCAGAGTAACAGCGAAAACGTGGGCCTGTTCAGCTGCCTGGGCGGTCAGGTGTACAACTTGGGCCTTGAGGGCGGCACTATCCGTGGCAAATATGCCGGTGTGATTGCGGGCGGCTCTGTGGGCAAGGAGGCAAGGATCGTGAACTGCTACACGGATGTAGCCGTTACGGCCACCCGCGCGGGCGGTATTGCAAACGACTTCGATGGCCGAATCTTCAACTGTGTCAGCGTGGGAATGCTGACGGGCCAGCAGAGTGCTGCGGCCATCAGCGGCAGCGAGAATGCCTGGGAAGAAGAAATCTACCAGCTACAGGGCAGCGGAAAGAGCGCCTTTGAGACGCCGTCCCAGCAGGGGCAGGACATTGCCTACGGTGATGCGGAGGCCATCAACGGTGACTATCTGGTCAGACAGCTTTCCGACAATGCCAAAGAGGAAAACAAAAAAAATCGAGATGAAGATGAAGTAATCCACCTGCTCACATGGCAGAAGGGTAACGATGGGCATCCGGTTTTCAAGAAAACAAAGTAAAAAGGAGCAACCCAATGAAACAGCGTTTAGCGGATTATGTGGCGGATTTTCTGGCGGCACGCGGCGTGACGGATGTTTTCTCCGTCGTGGGCGGCGGCGCTATGCACCTGAATGATGCGCTGGGCCATAACCCCCGGCTGCATGTGACCTACAACCACCATGAGCAGGCCTGCGCCATTGCGGCGGAAGCCTACGCCCGGCTGGAAAATAAGATCGCGGCGGTCTGCGTGACCACCGGCCCCGGCGGCACCAACGCGCTGACCGGCGTCGTGGGCGGCTGGCTGGACTCCATCCCCATGTTCATCGTCTCCGGCCAGGTGCGCTATGACACCACGGCCCGGTACGCCTTGCAGTACACCGGTACGCCGCTGCGCGCCATGGGCGACCAGGAGTACGACATCACCAAGTCCGTCCAGTACATGACGAAGTTCGCCGCCATGCTGGAGGACCCCAAGGACATTCGCTACCTGCTGGAAAAGGCGTGGCATTTGGCTACAACGGGCCGCCCCGGCCCGGTCTGGCTGGACATCCCGGTCAACTTCCAAGGCGGCTACATCGAGACTGACGAGCTGCGCGGCTACGACCCCGCCGAGGATGACGCCCAGCTGCCCCCGTCGGTGGACGACGCCACGATCCGGACGATTCTGGAAAAAATCAAGAACGCCAAACGGCCCGTGTTCCACGCGGGCTATGGCATCCGCCTGTCCGGCGGGTATGCGGCGTTCCGCTCCGTGGCGGAAAAGCTCAACATCCCCATCGTCACCTACTGGAACGCCGTGGACCTCATCGAGGATGACAATCCGCTGTACTGCGGGCGCGCCGGCAACATGGGTGACCGCCCGGGCAACTGGGCTATCCAAAACGCAGACTTGATTCTGGCCGTAGGCACGCGCATTTCTATCCGCCAGGTCGGCTACAACTGGAAGACCTGGGCCCGCGCGGCAGAGGTCATCATGGTGGACATTGACCAGGCCGAGCTGAAAAAGCCGACCCTGCACGTCGAAATGCCGGTCTGGGCCGACGCGAAGGACTTTTTGACCAAGCTGGATAAGGTCGCCGCGGCCCCCGTGAACGCGGGCGGCGAGTGGCTGGCCACCTGCCAGCGCTGGAAACGCGACTACCCCGCCGTGCTGCCCCGCCAGTGGGAGGAAAACGGCGAGACCGCCAACGTCTACGCCTTTGTGCGCTATTTAAGCAGTCGCCTGCCGGAGAACAGCCTGACTGCGGTCTCCAACGGTGCGTGCTGTGTCGTCGGTAACCAGGCGTATGTCATCCAGAAGGGCAGCCGGATGGCAAACAACAGCGCCATTGCCAGCATGGGCTACGGTCTGCCCGCAGCCATTGGCACCTGCATCGGCGGCGGACGCCGCCAGACGATCTGCCTTGAGGGCGACGGCTCCATCATGATGAACCTGCAGGAGCTGCAGACCATTCTGACGAACAAGCTGCCTATCAAAATCTTCCTCATCAACAACAACGGTTACCACTCTATCCGCCTGACGCAGAACAACCTTTTCAAGGAGCACTGCAAGGTCGGCATCGGCCCCGAGAGCGGCGACCTGTCCTTCCCGGAGTTTGAAAAGATTGCAAAGGCGTTTGGCTACCCCTACTACAGCGCCCACAGCAACGCCGAGATGAAGCAGGCCGTGGACACGGTGCTGGCACTGGACGGCCCGGCTTTCTGCGAAATTTTCACCGACACGAAGCAGGTCTGGGAGCCCAAGAGCAGCACCAAGCGCCTGCCCGACGGCACGCTGGTCAGCCCACCGCTGGAGGACCTAGCCCCCTTCCTGCCGCGTGAGGAGCTGGAAAAGCAGATGTTCATCCCGCTGATGCCGGAAGTGTAAGGGAGTGCGTGATTCAAAAATGGCAAGCATTCAAAGACAAATCCACACCGCCATCATCACCGGCCCTACGGGGGCAATCGGGATGGCGCTGTGTGCAAAGCTGCTGGCGGAGGGCGTGACGGTCTACGCGGTCACCCACCCGGGCAGCGCGCGGGCGGCGCTGCTGCCGCAGGACGCGCGGCTGCATGTGGTGCCCTGCGATGCGGCGGAGTTGGCCGCGCTGCCGGAGCTGATCCCGGAAAAGGCCGATGCGTTCTTCCACTTTGCGTGGGCGCACACGATCGGCCCGGGCCGCAACGACATGCCGGCGCAAATCGAGAACATCCGCTACACCATTGCGGCCTGCCGCGCCGCAGCGCAGCTGGGCTGCCAGGTCTTTATCGGGGCTGGCAGCCAGGCCGAATATGGCCGCGTGGAGGGCGTGCTGACCGCGCAGACCCCCTGCTTCCCGGAGAACGGCTACGGCATGGCCAAGCTGTGCGCCGGCCAGATGAGCCGCGTCGAGTGCCAGACGCTGGGCATGGCCCACATCTGGACGCGCATTTTGAGCGTCTACGGCCCGCACGACGGTCCGGCCACGATGATCAGCGGCACCATCCGTAAGCTGCTGCACGGCGAGAAGCCCGCTCTGACCGCGGGCATCCAGCAGTGGGACTACCTGTACGCCGCCGACGCGGCAGCTGCGTTCTACGCGCTGGCCGTCAGCGGACAGGACGGCAGGGTCTACCCACTGGGCAGCGGCACGGCCCGCCCGCTGAAGGACTACATCGAGGCGCTGCGCGACGCCATCGACCCGGCGCTGCCGCTGGGCTTGGGGGAGGTCCCCTACGGCCCGCTGCAGGTCATGCACCTGCAGGCGGACACGTCGGCCTTACAGGAGGACACCGGCTGGCGGCCCGCGACCCCGTTTGAAGAAGGAATCCGCGAAACCATTGAGTGGGTAAGGAAAGAGACAAAATGAGTGAGAAAAAGACGATTTCGGTAATGATCCCCTGCTACAACGAGGAGCAGAATGCCCGCCCCATCTATGAGGCTGTGCGCGATGAGCTGGTCAAGAGCTGCCCGAACTACGACTATGAGATTTTGTTCATCGACAATAAGAGCGAGGACGGCACCCGTGCCATCATCCGGCAGATCTGCGCCGAGGACAAGCACGTCAAGGCCATCTTCAACGTCAAGAACTTCGGCCAGTTCAACAGCCCGTACTACGGCATGATCCACACCTCCGGCGATTGCACGATCACGATGTGCGCCGACTTCCAGGACCCTGTGGAAATGATCCCCAGATTTGTGGCCGAGTGGGAAAAGGGCTACAAAATCGTCATTGGCCGCAAGACCCAGAGCAAGGAAAACCCGGTCATGTACTGGCTGCGCGGCTGCTACTACAAGCTCATCAAGAAGATGAGCAGCTGCGAGCAGATCGAGCAGTTCACCGGCTTTGGCCTGTACGACAAGAGCTTTATCCAGACGCTGCGCAACCTGAAGGACCCGACGCCCTTCATCCGCGGCATTGTGGCCGAGCTGGGCCCCGAGCGCAAGGAAATCGAGTACACCCAGCCCCAGCGCCGCGCGGGCAAGACCCACAACAACTGGTACAGCCTGTACGACGCCGCCATGCTGAGCTTTACCAGCTACACCAAGGCTGGTATGCGTATTGCAACGTTCGCGGGCTTTCTGGTGGCGGGGCTGAGCTTTCTGGTCGGCCTGTTCTATCTGATTGCCAAGCTGCTGTTCTGGCAGAGCTTCCGCGCCGGGTACGCGCCGACGATGATCGCCATCTTCTTTATGGGCGGTATTCAGCTGGCGTTCCTGGGCTTTTTGGGTGAGTACGTCATGGCTATGAACACCCGCATCATGAACCGCCCGCTCGTTGTGGAGGAAGAACGCCTCAACTTTGGGCCGGACGACCAGTGACCGGCATGAAGCAGGAGTTTGGTTATTTCCTGAAAAACGCGAAATTCCGCGCGGCGCTGGGGCTGACTCTGCTGCTCAGCTACGGCTATGCCATCGCCACGACACGGGTCAGCATTGACTCGCTGGAAGGGGACCGCTACATCGGCACGGGCGGCGTCATGCTGTCCACCGGACGGTTCGGCATGAACCTCTGGGCCGCGGTGCTGGGCTACGGCAGGGCCGAGCCGAGCTATGCCTTTGGCATTGACCTGCTGGCGGCGCTGCTGCTGGCGCTGGCGGCGGTGAGCTTCTGTGCGCTGCTGCGCAAGGCCGCGCAGGACCGCATCAGCATGTTCGGCTATGGGCTGTTTGCCTGCCTGTTTGTCTCCTACCCGCTGATGAACGAAATTTGGGAGTACAGCGGCGCGAATGTCTGCGTCTGCGGCGGCTATTTGCTGGACGCCGCTGCGCTGAATCTGCTGTGGGACGCGCGCCAGCCCGGCGTGCTGTGGCGCGGCAGGGCTCTGCGCATGGGCGCGGCGGCGCTCTGCCTGATGGTGGTCTGCTCGTCCTATGAGTCACTGGCGGCGGTGTTTGTGCTGGCTGTCTTTGTGCTTTTAACGCTGGAGCAGCTGCTGGCCGCCGAGCGCCCGCGGCTTGCGGCGGTCCTGACCGAGGGACTGTGGTACGCGGCGGCGCTGGTCGGCGGGCTCTGCCTGCGCGTGCTGGTGACGTCGGGCATCCATCTTGTGCTGCCGCCGCAGGCTGCGGCCAACGGCGCCACCGAAATTTTGTGGGCATTCTACCCATTTATCTATCTTGCAAAGCTGCTTGTCAAGAGCATTCTGATTAACTACGCACTGCGAGGCTGCTTCTACCTGCCCATTGCTGAATTGACGGTGGCGGCGCTTGTATTCATCGTACTGGTCATCGTGCTGGCGGTGCGCAAAAAGCGGCCCCTGCTGCTGCTCACCGGCGCGGGGACGCTGCTCTCACTGGTGCTGCTGTCGTTTGTGCAGGGGAAGTGCTCACCCTACCGCACCTGTCAGGTGTTTGCGCTGTTTGTGGCGCTGGCGGGGCTGGCCGTGTATGAGCTGCTGCGCCGCGCTGCGGCCCGGCGGGCTGTGCTGCTGGGCAGCGTGCAGTTGCTGGCGGTGCTGCTCTGTCTGCGCCAGGCCATGTACCTGAACCATCTGCTGGCCGTCGATTACCAGCGTTCCGAGCAGGAGGCCGCTGTGGTGCGCACTCTGGGCACCGAGCTTGTGCGCGACTACGGCACCGACAAGTCCGTGGTGCTGGTGGGCCGTTACACGCTGGGGGAGAATATCACCCGGTACACGACGGCTGACCCGATGCAGCACCCGCTGTACCGCTTTTTCCGTGAGCACACGAGCTGGGAGAGCGGCGACACCGTCAAGTACGTCGAGACCAACTGCAACTCGGTGCTGGACTGGTCGGTCACGGCCTTCTCCGAGGTGGACGACGTCTACGGCCAGGCAGCGGAGCACCTGTTCCGCTACTATGGCTTTGCTTTGGACATGACCCACAGCGCTGCCCTGCATGAGCAGGCGCAGACCTACGCCGACGCCCACGACCTGCCGGGATACCCCCGGGCGGGGGCGATTGTCGATTGCGGGGACTATGTGCTGGTAAATCTGCAATAAGAATACCGCGGAAAAGTTTGCGCTTCTCCGCGGTTTTTGCTTTCTTTCTGTATTTTGCCGATGTTTTCAGCCGGTCACAGTCTCAAAGGGCTTCGTCAGGTGCCCGTTCCTGTCGGCCTCGCAGGCGCGGCGGGCCTACTTCAAAAACTCCACCAAAAACGCCACTGTCGTCGCCCGCAGCGCTTTGTCCAGCGCGGCGGCGGTGGCGGCGTCCTCGGATAGATAGTTGTGGTTCCCCTCGGCAAACGGCTCCAGCACGACCCTGCCGTCGGGCAGGCTCTCGACGGCGGCTATCGTCTCGGCCTGGGTCGTGTCGCTCAAAATGCCCTCATGGCCGGTGTAGGTCAAAAGTGTCGGCAGGGCGCTCTCCCGCAGGGCGGCGTTCGGGTCGGAATCGCGCATTTCGGCGAACAGCGTCCCGCTGACATCGACGCCCCAGGTGCTGATGCTGCCGCTCGCCTCGGCCTCAGCGGCCAGCGCTTCCACGGCGGAAAAGTCGTCGATGTTCAAAAACTCCATGCCGCGCAGGCCTGCGCCGTTGGCGGGGCTCCACAGCGCCAGCGCCGTGATGCCGCCCCTGCGCTGCGGGTAGAGGCTGGCCAGCCGTCCGCCCATGCTGTGGCCCACCAGCGCTGTGCGGCCCGTGCCGTAGGTCTGCTGCATGTAGGTGATGGCGCTCTCGACGTCGTCGGTCATGTTGGACAGCGTGTAGGCCGTGAACGGCTCGGTGCTGTTGCCGCAGCCGGGAAAATCCAGCCGTACCGTCGCAATGCCCTGGGCGGCAAGATCGTCGGCCAGCGGCGCAAAGTGGCCGTCGCCGCTGCGGCTGCCGGTAAAGCCGTGGCAGAGCACGACGAGCGGCAGCTCCTCCCCGCGGGCCAGCTTGCCGGGCAGCTGTACCGTGGCGTAAATGTCCCCGCGCGTGCCGGGTATGGTGACGTCCTGCGCTTTCGGTGCGGGCGTCAGCAGAAAAAGCGATGCCGCCACGCAGAGCGCCAGCGCGGCAATGCAGCCTGCAAGGGTATAAAAAGCGCGTTTATGCGTTTGTTTGTGCATAGAATTACCTCCGCAATGTCTCTATTAAAGCCTATGCGGGGCAAAAAGTCAAGACGCACAGAATACACACAAAAAAACAGGTGACAAACCCGGGGCGGATGTGGTATACTAAAGATTACAAATTGGTTAAAAAGTCAGACCCGGGGCGCAGGCGCAGCCTTGCCCCGGCTTTTGTCCTGTTTTACCGGAGGTGCTTGACTACGAATTCTATAGCGAACCGTATGCCCCGCCTGCTGGCTATGCTGTTTGTGCTGCTGGGGCTGTTCTGCGCGGCGGCACTGCCTGCCCATGCGGAGGACTACGACACGGTGCTGGACCGCCTGTCCCGCCTGCAGGCGCTGGCGCGGGAGTACTCGGCCGGTCAGGCCGACACGCCCGACCCGATCGAGCTGACGCTGGCCTACACCCGCACGGGGGAGTACAACTCCACGATCTGGCAGCTGACCGCCGGTGTGCGCGACGCCGGGTTTGAGAGCTACGTCAACAGCAGTGACCCCGAGCTAGCGTCGCTGCAGAATATGAACACCGTCGTCCTGCCCAACGGAGAGAGCATCGACTTTGGGCACCTGCTGGCGTCGATGAACCTTGTTTACAACGGCATACCCATCACGGGCAGCTGGGGCGGCGACTGTGAGGAGCTGGCCAGGCAGTATTACGGCCAGGCCGGCGATGCTGCGGGCTACGCCGAGGCGATGCGCGCTTCCTTTAATATAGACGATGACGGCACGCTAAGCCGCTTCAGCAACGGGGACCTGCGGGCGGACCTCGACTCCGTCGTCGTCGGCTCCAAGGTGACAAAGGACACCGACCTGGCCGAGGCGCTGCGCAGCTACTACGCGAATCTGACCGAGTATGACCGCGTCAAGGAGTTCATCTCGCTGAGCTTCGGCACGGTGGATACCTCGAGCACGGCCTTTGCGGACGCCGTGTACAGCGCTCTGCTGGAGGATTCCGGTATGCAGCTGCTGTTCTACATGAACGGTATGTGGACCGTCAAGGGCTGGCAGATCAAGGACGACTACGCCCCCGCCGTGCGCGGCGCAACAGACCTGTTTGCCGAGTACCTGGCCAACGCGGTCAACCACGAGAAGATCAAGAGCGAGACGAATGACCGTCTGGTTGCCATGGGCGGGCAGGCACTGGCCGACGCGCTGGAGGCGTTGGGCGACACCGACGCCGCCCAGGCCGCACTGACCGCCGCCGAGGAGATGGCCAATAACGCCCAATCGACGGTTTCCTCCGGTTCGGATGTGGTCTCCGCCGCGCGGGAGAATTTGCAGACAAACTTTAACGTGAAGGTCTTCCAGCTGATTTTGCTGATTGCGGCAGGGCTGGCAGCGTTCATGCTGGTGTTCAGCATGGTGATGTTTGTGGTGCACCGAAAAGAAAATTGAGTTTGGACTGCGTGCCGCTCTCTTGTGGGAAAGAGAGCGGCACGCTTTTTTGGTTGGGCGCGGGGCAGGCGGGCAGGCCGCTTTTTCTGTTCACACCCCGTTCACATTCCGTATATTCACCCCGAGTTATCCATGGCGTATAACGGTTATCCACCGTGGAAATGTTGAAAACTCCGTGGAAAGCGTGGAAAACTCTGCCGCCCGGACCCGTTCAAAAGCGGAAAACCGGGAAAATCTACGTAGAAAAAACGTTTATTTTCCACATTTTCCACAGCGGCGCTGTTGAAAACTGTGGAAAGCCGGGGGAAAACGCGAATTGCGCTTTTTGCAACACAAAATACACATTTTGTAAATAAGGGCTTGCACTCGCCGCGCGACAGCGCTATAATAAACCTAATCATCACCCGCACTGCTGTGCGGCGGTGCGCTTGAATATAAAAGGGAGAGTGTGAAATTATGTTGGACATTAAAATCACCAAAACGACCCATCCGAAGGAAAAGCCGCAGGACGAGTCGAAGCTCGGCTTCGGCAAGAAGTTCAGCGACCACATGTTCCTGATGGACTATACCGCGGGCGAAGGCTGGCATGACGCCCGCATCGTCCCCTATGGCCCGTGGGAGATGGACCCGGCTACCACCGTGTTCCACTACGCACAGGAAATTTTTGAGGGCATGAAGGCCTACCGTACCGCGGACGGCAAGATCCAGCTGTTCCGCCCCGACTGCAACGCCAACCGTTTCAACGATTCCGCGGACCGTCTCGGCATGCCCCCCATCCCGCCGGAAGACTTCGTGCAGGCGGTCAAGGCGCTGGTCGATGTGGACCGCGACTGGGTGCCCCACTCCGACGGCGCGTCCCTGTACATCCGCCCGTTCTGCATCGCTACCGATGTGGGTCTGGGTGTTCATGCCGCCAAGCATTACCGCTTTGCCATCATCTGCGCGCCCTCCGGTGCCTACTACGCCGAGGGCCTCGACCCCGTCCGCATCTATGTTGAGGATGAGTACATCCGCGCCGCCCCGGGCCTGACCGGCTTTACGAAGTGCGGCGGCAACTACGCCGCGTCCATCAAGGCCGGCGAGCTGGCCGAGGAGCGCGGCTTCTCCCAGGTGCTGTGGCTGGACGGCGTTGAGAAGAAGTACGTCGAGGAAGTCGGCTCCATGAACATCATGTTCAAGATCGACGGCGAGATCTACACGGCCCCCTGCGTGGGCACCGTTCTGCCCGGCGTCACCCGCCGCTCCATCATCGAGCTGCTGAAGGACTGGGGCTACAAGGTGCATGAGGAGCGTGTTGCCATTGCCGACATCATGAAGGCTGCCGACGAGGGCAAGCTGGAGGAAGTCTTTGGCACCGGCACGGCTGCCGTTGTCTCCCCTGTCAAGGAGCTGGATTGGGAGGGCAAGGTTGCCCACATCAGCGGCGGCCACATCGGCGAGCTGACCCAGAAGCTGTATGACACGCTGACCGGCATCCAGTGGGGCAAGCTGCCCGACACCAAGGGCTGGATCGTTCCTGTGGAATAAGCGGAGAAATCCCGCTTTTCCGGTCTGAAAACAGTATATTTCTTGCGCCCGGGGCTTTGAACGCTCCGGGCGCTATTTGTATGAATTATCCGTGAACAGTTGTGCAAACTATACAAAACAAGGTGGGGTAAATGTAGCATGTTGTACAAGTACGCATCTTGCAAATTCGACAAAAATAGTGTACTATAAGTACATCGAAAGCGAGAGCTTCCGAGCGACAGCTAAAGAGGAAGAATACCAGAGCGCCCTGCCGAATCCGTAGGGAGGGTATCACTTGTAGAGGGGTGGTTCCGTTCGCATTCAGGCGCCGGCGAGACGTTCTGTTTTTCTCCTTCTTTTTAAGAAAAAACGAGACGGGGCAGTGGCCGTCTCGTTTTTTTTGTTTTTGTGGGGCTGAACGGGAGAGGCAGCCACCCGCGCGCCCCTTTCGTGCGCGACCCGTTCACAGTAATCCGTAGGGGCCGGGC
>OLPA01000956.1_pt1 | contig 25762 bp, 15 predicted proteins | sample 1672811 | NCBI WGS metagenome assembly OLPA01 (sample SAMEA3136726, study PRJEB25190) | human gut metagenome | biome: human gut; feature: human-associated habitat; material: faeces | place: Austria | collected 2013
TAAGCGATAAACTCCTCGGAGTAAACCTTTTCCGGATCGGAAGCGTCGAGGTAGAAATACTCCGTGTCGGGCGCACCGACGATTTCAGCCACCGGCGAACCTTCGCAGTAGGGGATGAAGCGGTAATAACCCGCTTTGGCGTCGCTCTCCTCGACATCGATTTCCCAGCTGAGGTCGTAATCTATCTCGTCGAAAATGGTGAGCAGCCCTTCGTACCACACGCCTTTGCCGACATAATGCCAGCCATCCTCCACGATTCGTTCCGGCTTGGCTGCCTTCTCATGCGGGAAGCCCTTAGGCGCAGACATGCGGCTCAACGGAGCCACCTCTCCGGCCGCCGACATACTGAGCGCGACAGCCGCCAAAGATAAAAGAGTAAATATTTTATTCATAGATATAGTATAAGTGGTTAATCAAACGGATTCACGAAGCCGGTCGCCTATTAAATAATTAGGAGGAAACTATGATCGAATTAAAGGACGTAACCAAAGAGTACTCGAAGGGAATCTCTGCGCTAAATGGTATCAACCTTAAGATCGAGCAGGGCGAATTCGTATTTATCGTAGGTGACAGTGGTTCCGGTAAGTCTACACTGATCAAGCTGATCATGAAGGAACTGGAGCCTACATCCGGCACTATCATGGTGAACGGACAGAACCTTGAAAGATTAAAGCACAGAAAGATTCCGATGTACCGCAGAGGTCTGGGCGTTGTGTACCAGGATTTCCGTCTGCTGAAGGATCGTAATATTTATGAAAATATTGCATTTGCGCAGCGTGTCGTAGAGACACCAACACGTATCATCAAGAAGAAAGTTCCGGCGGCATTGTCTCTGGTAGGATTGGCACAGAAGTATAAGTCATATCCGAAGGAGCTGTCCGGTGGTGAGCAGCAGCGAGTTGCTATTGCAAGAGCGATTGTGAATGAGCCGGCAATTCTTCTGGCAGATGAGCCGACAGGTAACCTGGATCCGACCAACTCATGGGAGATCATGAAGCTTCTTGAGGAGGCCAATGAGCGAGGAACAACAGTGCTTGTTGTTACGCATAACCAGGAGATTGTCAACGAGATGAAAAAGCGTGTTATTACAATGAAAAAAGGGGTCATTGTAAGCGACGAGCAAAGAGGTGGGTATAATAATGAGAATTAGTACGATCGGATATCAGACAAAACAGGGTTTTAAGAATATCGGAAGAAACAAAATGTTCTCCGTTGCGTCTATTGCGACCATGGCGGCATGCCGCGAGGAGCAGTTCGTCGAACGGCCGGTCGTTCAGCTCCGACTTGTAGTGCAGTTCGACCTGCTCGCGGTCGCCCGAGAGGGTGCGGTAATAGTCCGCGACGACGGGTTGCAGCCGTTGCGTGAACTCCCGCCGCAGGGCGTGTATTCGGTTGCCCTGCTCGACGAGTTGCAGGTCGTAAATGCGGAGCATCGTTTCGTCGGGCATGTTCTTGAGCAGGCGGTTGCGTTCGGCCAGCACGCCGTTGTAACGCATTACGGCGGCCAGGTAGGTGCGGTCGAGCTGCGAGATGAAGCCGTTGAGGTAGCGGCGGCGTTCGTCCGCGGCGTCGCTGATGAGCGCACTGTCGGCCGGCGACACGATCACGGCTGGAATCAGCCCCACGTGATCCGACAGCCGTTCGTACTCCTTTCCGTTGCGTTTGAGCACCTTGCCGCCCTTGCGCGAGAACGAGCACACGACGCTCTCCGTCTTGCCCGCATCGGTGAGGTACTGTCCTTCGGCGAGGAAGAAATCCGCGCCGTGGCGGACGCTCTGCCCGTCGGTCATCGTCAGCGACGACTTGCACATCGAGAGGTAATAGACCGCGTCGATGACATTGGTCTTGCCCGCCCCGTTGTCGCCCACCAGGCAGTTGATGCCGGGGCACAGGGCGAGTTCCTCCTGTGCGATATTCTTGAAGTTGAGCAGCGATATTTTCTTCAGATACATGGTTCAAAGATAGTGCAAGCCGAGCGCAATGCCAAATTTATTTGGGCATTGCCAAGGCGCCGCCTGTGTTCTGTAAAGATAGTGCAAGCCGAGCGCAATGCCAAATTTATTTGGGCATTGCGCCCGTCGCATGTATCCCGAGTTGCAAAAAATCGGGATGCGGCATTGTACATTGTGAATAGTTTTGTATCTTTGCTGCCTAACGTACGGAATTATAAACTAAACAAGATAGATTTTTATGGCAAAACAGCATGTCGCCGAGCAGGAAACCCTTGGCGAAGCAATGAACAAAACTGAGTTTTTCTTCGAGAAGAACGGCCGTATGTTGTCGTATGTTTTCCTCGGATTGCTGGTGCTCGCAGCCCTCGTTTTCGGCTACCGCGCACTGATCGTGTCGCCGCGTGCCGAGAAGGCCGCCGAAATGATCGCCGAGGCGCAGTACCGTTTCGAGGATCAGAATGCGGACTATGCGCTGGCACTCGAAGGCGATGCCAACGGCGCCGGATTCCTCGAGGTGATCGAGAAGTACGGCTCGACCCCTTCGGGCAACCTTGCCAAACACTACGCCGGCATCTGTTACCTGAAGGCCGGCGACCTGGAGAATGCCGCCAAATTCCTGGCCAGGTATTCGCCCGTAAAGGGTATCCCGGGCGCATTGATCAACGCCCAGAACTACGGGTTGCAGGGTGACATCGCCGTCGAGCAGAAGGACTATGCCAAGGCTGTGAAATTCTACGACAAAGCCGTAGCGGCTGCCGACAACAACCTCACCGCTCCGATGTACCTCCGCAAAGCCGGCCTGGCCGAGCAGGCCCAGGGCAACGGCGCGAAAGCGGCCGCATACTACGAGCAGATACTGACTTCGTACCCGGCGTCGATGGACGCACGCGACGCGGAGAAACTTCTCGGCAGCATAAAATAACCGGAGACTATGGCGACCAAGAAGCATAACCTTTCCCAATTCGATTCACCCCTGCCTTCGGCCGCCGAGATGCGGTTCGGCATCGTCGTGGCCGAGTGGAACCGCGAGGTCACCGAAGCCCTTCTCGAAGGCGCCGTGCGCACGTTGCGTGCCGCCGGATGCCCCGACCTGAACATCCAGATCAAATATGTCCCCGGGACGTTCGAACTGGCGCTCGGCGCACAGTTTTTCGCCGAATATACCGATGTCGACGCGGTGATCGCGCTCGGGTGTGTCATCCAGGGCGATACGCGCCATTTCGATTTCATTTGCCAGGGCGTGACGCAGGGTATCACCCAGCTGCAGATCCAGTGGAACATGCCGATCGCATTCGGTGTGCTGACCGTCAACGACATGCAGCAGGCGCTCGACCGCTGCGGCGGCCGCCACGGCAACAAGGGCGATGAAGCGGCTGCGACAGCCATCAACATGGTCAAGTTGCAGATCGACATGGAAGCCGCTTCCCCCGACCACGAACCCGACCGGCGGAACATCAACTGACGACTTTGGTACAGATATTAAAGGGAGCCTTTCATAGGCTCCCTTTTTTGCGGCGTTTCCGGCGGTGCGTAGCGGTTATCAGTTGCGTCCGTGTGTCATGACCTATGATCCGTGTCCTGTGCTCTGGGAACCGTGCTCCGTGAACCGTGTGCTGTGCGTCTTGAACTCGTGTGCCCGCGAGTTGTGTGTCCGTGTCGGCGCCCGTGCGTCCCTCTCCGCCGCCTGATATGCTCCGGGGCGCCATTCACGGCTTGGACGGAAAGGCATGTGCCTCGGGCCCGGCGGGCCCGGCCTTCGGAGGCCTGTACCACCGCCATCGCCGTTGCCACCCGGGGCGGAATAAAAGAAGAGGGAGGCCTTCAGGCCTCCCTCTTCGGTATGGGGATCGAACGGTGTTATTCGACAACCTGAATGACCGGACTGTCGTTGTACCCGTTATCGGCGGAGCTTGCCCAGCGGATCGTACCGCCGTTGGGTTCCGTGCCGCCCGTGGTGTTGGCTTCGCAATAGAACCGGATCTTGACGCTGCCGTCGCTGATACCGCGTGCGAAGGTCATTGTCTCGTCGATCTGCATGTTGGCCGTCGGTACCAGATGCGTGTAGGTGATCTGTTCCCCGTTGACGGTTGCGGTCTGCGTGTCGGTCGCCGGTTTCCAGCTCGTACCGTCCATATATTGCAGGCTCCAGTACTTCTGTCCGGTGCCGGAGATACGTGTGAGACCCGTAAAACGAACCTTCGTTCCCGACTTGAAGTTCTTGACCGGAACTTCGAATAACCAGTAGTCGCCCTTCCATGCTCCCGTGACGTAGGGTTGTCCCGTGCCGCCGATCATGCGCGTGCTGTTGGGGTGCAGGCTGCCGTCGGAGTTGAAGGTGTGGAAGTAGGAGATATAACCTACGCCCGACGAGGCCATGAGCTTGTTGTTCTGCTCGAACTGCTCTTTCGGAACCGTGTAGTCCGTGCCCGATGCACCGTTGAAGAACCACTTTACCGGAGCGTCCAGACCTTCCAGCGGCCCGCCTTCCGCCAGGCTTTCCTGTGTCACGAAGATCTCCTTGACGGCTTTGGTGCCGAGCACCTCGTCCGAGATGATCGAGAACGAAGCGGAGCGTTCGTCGAGCGAGAGGTTGCTGGTCGCTTTCACCGTCATGACATACTCCTTGTCCGCTTCGCCGGCCGAGGGCGTGACCTCGATCCATGCGTTCTCGGCAACCGAAATCGTCCAGTCCCAGTTGGATTTCACCTTGAAGGTGAATGCATTGGGCTGGTAGGCCGGGAACGGGGGCAGTGCCAGGTCGTCGCCGATGTCCTCGCTCGTAATCTCGATCTGCGGCGTGATGTCCTGCAGGATGTTTAGGTCGGCTCTGATGTCCTTGTACTGGCCGCTGCCCTTGAAGGCGATGCTGAAATCACGGCTCAGGGATGCCGGCTGCTCGGGATACTCCTCGATGTCGAGCGTGAAAGTCCCGTTGCCCGTCTCGGTGAAGGTTGCCCATTCGGCTTTTTCGGGTTCGTAGAACGGCGTCACGTTCGACGCGACCCTGATGTCGTAATGGGCGGCATAACGTCCCGCTACGATCTCGTTCGTCTCGATGTTGTTGACGACGAACCGGATGTAAGGTTCGTTGGCGCTCTGGTTGACGACGAGGGTCGTTTCGGTCTGCCTGCCGTCCGCATAGCGGAATACGACCGTCGCCGAACGCGGGGTGTTGGCGTCGTTATCGTCCAGGCAGAAGCGTACCTTGCCGTCGCCCTGGCCTGTCTTGGGGTAGAATTTGATCCAGTCTCCGTCCGTGGAGTTGCATTCGACACTCCAGTTGCAGTTCGAACGGATGTCGTAACGGATCAGTTCGAGCGTGGCGTCGCCGATGATGGCCTCGGCGTCGAAACCCAGGTCGGAGGAGGCGGTCACCAGCTTGCTCGATACGACGGTATTCTCCAGCCGGAAGTAGGGGCTGCCGCCCTCCGTGTCGTCGTCGCTGCACGAGACGAAGGCCGCCGGGATCAGGAGCAGCGCCGACATGGCCAGGCCCCTTATGTTGCGGAATATGTTTTTCGCGTTCATAGTGCGTTCGTTTTTAGATTATAAGTTCTCTTCGGCGATGACATTCTTGCGGAACGAGTGTTCCCACGGCTGCCCGGCATCCTTGGCGACGGCCTGGCCGCTCCACCAGATCGGGAAGACCATGGTGTTGTCGTTGATGGTACCGCCCTGTGCCTCGAATGCGGCCGTATAGTTCGCACGGTTGTTGGCGATCGCGATCGACGGATAGGGATAGCGGGCGATGAACTTGCCGCCCGTGGCGTTCAGCTCGATCGTTCCCATGCCGGTCTTGCACTCGGGATACCCCGTGCGGCGCATTTCGTGGTACATCTGGAAGCCGATGACCCAGAACAGCGAGAGCCATTTCTGCTCGGCGAGGCGCTGCTGGGTATTATTCCATTTTACGTGGTCGCTCGCCAGCAGTGCGGCGATGTTCTTCTGCGTGATGGCTACGGTTTTCAGTTCGATCTTGTTCGACGCGTTGAGTTCGGGGTAGGAGGCGTAAATGCCGTATTCGCCCCATTTCTGGCACGACGCGGTGATCGCCGCTTCGTAATACTCCTTGGCGGAGCCCGATATCCAGCCGTTCATCGCTGCTTCGGCCTTGATGAAGAGCAGCTCGTCGTAGTCGAGCATGTGGTTGGGGCGCGTGTCGCCCACCAGCGTTTCGTAATGCAGGTAGGGTTCGCGTTCGCTGATGGAGGTGATGCCGTTGTAGTTGATCGTACAGCCCGAGACGGCGCCGATCATTTCGCGGATCACATCGGGCTCGGTCGCACTGGGATACTGGACGTAACGGGGCTTGATCCAGATGCGCAGGCGCGGGTCGACGAAGCCGTCCGAAGCGTCGTAGAGCAGGTCGAGCAGCTGTGCGGCGATGTGGTGGTCGCTCGACAGGCTCTTGTCGTCGGGGAACGAACTGGAGTTGAAATAGGTCTTGTAATACTCCGCGCTGCCGGAGAACTTCACGGTGGCGTTGTCGTCGTTCGACTCGAAGACGGGGTATTTGCCCGGGTTGGAGATGATCTGGTTGATCTGCTCGCCGACCGTGGGGGTGAAGGCGTTGTTACGGCCGCTCACGCGCATCAGCAGACGCAGGCGCAGCGTGTTGGTGAATTTCTGCCACTTGGCGATGTCGCCGCCGTAGATGCCGTCCTTGGTGGGGTCGTCCAGCCCCAGGCTGGCGTTGTAGAGCGAGTTGGCCAGCTCGAGTTCCTCCAGCATGGCCGTATAGACCTCCTGCTGCGAGTCGATATGCGGGGTGTTGATGCCCTCGCCGCCCTTGAGCGCCTCGCGGTAGGCGATCGAACCGAACATGTCGGTGAGGATCGACATGTTATAGACCTTCAGCGTCAGGCCGATGGCCTGGAAGTTGGGCTGGTTCTGCGCCACGGCCAGGTCGTACATGTGCTTGGCATTGCCGGCCCATTTGTACCCGAGGTTCCAGATGGCCTTGAAATTGCCGTCGGCAAGGTTGTAGCAGTGTTCGCGGCGCGGTGTCGACTTGGCCACGGTGACCTGCGAAATCTCGTTGGCGATGCTCAGCATGTAGGACGAATAGCTGTTCGTGGAGCTGTAAATCAGCGGTTCGAGCAGCGCGATGGGGGCTACGGACCCTTCCGATTGTTTGTTCGGATTGGTGTTGTAATCCTCGAAATCTTTCGTACATGCGCCCGATGCGGCGAGCAGCGCGAGTATCAGGATATATTTTGCGTATTTCATGGCGTTCGCAGTTTTAGAACTGAAGTTTGATGTTGATACCGTAGGTACGCGTCATCGGGAAGGTGACGGTTTCGATACCGGGGTAAATGTTCGTACCGTTGACCAGACCTGCCGCCTCGGGGTCGAACTGCGGCCAGTCGGTGATGCAGAAGAGGTTGGTGGCGAAGAACCCGATCGACGCGCCCTGCAGGAAACGGGTCTTGGCCATCAGGTGCTTCGGCAGCTGGTAGTCGATGCGCAGCTCCTTGAACTTGAGGAAGTCGGTGCTGAACGTGTTTTCACGGCCGTTGTCGCGCACCCATTTGTAGGACTGGTAGTAGGTGTAGATGTTCTCCGTGACGGCGGTGTTCTTCTGGTAGGAAACCGTGCCGTCGCCGTTGTCCACGGCGTTGACGCCCTGCAGAACCAGGCCGTCGTCACGTCCGGCGAGCGAGTTCTTCAGTTTGCCCTGGTACGAGAGTGCGAAGTTGGTCACCGAGTAGGCCACGCCGCCGACCTGCGCCGTGAACTGCGCGCTCAGCGAGAGGTTCTTGTAGCGGAACGTCGTGCCGAAGCCTGCCTTCCAGTCGGGGATTACGCTGCCCAGGTGCTCGAACTTCTTGGAGTCGGTCTCCTTGGTCAGCAGCGGGTAGCCGGTCTTGGCGTTGATGATCTGCATGCCCGAGCAGTCGACCTGGTTACCGTTTTCGTCCGTGTAGGTCGAACCCTCCGGCGCGTACTCGTAGTGGCTGGCCGAATAGAGCTGGTGCATGGACTTGCCCACGTACGAGTAGACGAATATACGGCTGCCGATGGTCGTCGAGGTCGAGGTCTGCAACGGCGTTGCGGGATCCCATCCGTTCTGCAGCTCGTTGAGTTTGTTCTTGTTGAGCGACCAATTGCCGTTGATCTCCCAGTTGATGTCCTTCGTGCGGACGGGAACCATGCGGAACGTGACCTCGACACCCTTGTTGGTAATCAGGCCGGCGTTCATCTTGCGGGACGTACTGCCGGTTTCGGCGCTCGTTTCGGCGCTGATGATCTGGTTGCGGGTGCTGGTCTTGTAGAGCGCCACGTCGACATTGAGCCGGTTGCCCAGGAACTTGGTTTCCAGGCCGACTTCCCAGCTGCTGGTCTTTTCCGGGAGGATGTACGGGTAGTTGCTGGCCGTAGGCAGCGTGACGCCGCCCGGATAGTCCGTGGTCGAGTAGTCGTCGTAGAGCGAGAAGACCGAAGTGTCGTTACCCACCTGTGCCCACGAACCGCGCAGCTTGATCATGTTGACATGAGGGGAGTTGATCTTGAACGCCTTGTCGAGCAGGATACTGGCCGATACCGACGGGTAGAAATAGCTCCAGTTGGAGGGAGCCAGCGTCGACGACCAGTCGTTGCGGGCCGTGACGTCGAGGAAGTAGGTGTCGTCCCACGACAGGTTGACAAAGCCGTAAAGGCTGTTGGTCTGCCGGTTGCTGCGGTAGGGCGACGTGTCGAGGGCTACCGCGGCGTTGGCGAACGAATACATGCCGGGGCCTTCGCTGCTCAGCTGCGAGGCGGTGATGGTGGTCGAGTAGTATTTGTTGCGCAGGACGCTGCCGCCGAATGCCGCCGTGACGCCGAAGCGATCCCACAGCTTGTTGTACTTGAGCAGGAAGTCCGAGTTGTAGTCGTAGCGGCGGATGGTCTTCTCGCGGTACATGCCGTAGCGGTTGTCGAGCGACATGAAGGGTTTCTGCTGCGAACGCCATTCGATATTGGCGTCGAAGCCGCCGCGCAGCGTGAAGGTCAGCTCGGGCAGGATCGTGAAGTCGATGCTCACGTTGCCGAAGAAACGGTCACGATCCAGTTTGTTCAGCTCCTCGTACAGCGTGCGGTAGGGGTTGTGGCCCTCGAGGCTGTTGTAGATAAGCCCCGAAGTGGTGTTGTATTTGTCTTCGCCGCTGCCTGCCAGGTAGTTGGCATAGGTATAACGGCCCTGCATGTACTCGTCGCGGTAAGCCGAGATGGGGTTGGTGTTGTAGCCCCAGATCAGGCCGTACATGGGCGAACCCTGGCTGTAACCCGACATGGGCATGTTGTCGCTGTTCTTGCGGATGTAGTTGACCTTTGCCGCCAGTTTGATGGCCTTGCTGATCTTCTGGTTCAGGGCCAGTGCGAAGGTCTGCTGTTCGTAGCCCGAGTTGGGCGTGATCCAGTCGTTACGCAGGTCGGTGAACGAGAAGCGCGTGCTCGTACCCTTGCCCGTCGAACCGTCGATGGTCACCGAGTTGCTCCACGTAACGCCCGTTTCGAAGAGGCCGGTGAACCAGTCGTCGGCGTATACCCACGGCAGGGGGGTGAACTCTCCGGTTTCCCAGTTCTTCGACATGTAGAGATAGCGCAGCTTGCTGGAGTCGAAATGCTCGCCGTACGTGTAGCGCGAGATCTGCTGGCGGACGGGCTGCCCGTCGTAGGTCATCGTGCCGGGAAGGCCCCATGCCGATGCGACGCGGTTGGTGAGCGACGTGGTGACGGCCGAGGGGCCGTATTCCTCCTGGAATTCGGGCCAGAAGCCTGCGGTCTCGAAGGTCACCGAACCGTTGTAGGTAACGCCGATACCACGCTGTTCGCGGCCCGACTTGGTGGTGATGAGCACCACGCCGTTCTGGCCCATCGAACCGTAAAGCGCGGCTGCGGCGGGGCCTTTGAGGACGGAGACGTTCTCGATGTCGTCGGGGTTGAGGTCGGAGATCGGGTTACCGAAGTCCACCGGGGCGTTGCTGTTGGCATAGTTGGCGCCCGAACCGGAGGCTACCGTGCCGTTGCTCATCGGGATACCGTCGATGACGAACAGCGCTTCGTTGGCGCCGTAGTTGAGCGACGTGTCGCCGCGCAGCGTCACACGTACCGTACCGCCGGGGCCGGTGCCCGCCGAGGACATCGACATACCGGCGACCTTACCGTTGAGCCCCGTCACCCAGTTGCTCGATATGGATTTGGTGAGTTCGTCGCCCGAGACTTTCGAAACGGCATAGCCGACCGATTTCTCCGAGCGGGTCAGGCCGAGTGCCGTGACGACCACTTCGTCGATCTTCTGCGCCGATTCTTTCAGCGTGACGTTGATCGTGGTGCGGCTTCCGACCGTGACCTCCTGCGGGTCATAACCCAGCGACTGGAAGACCAGCACGTCGTTGTCGCTGCCGACATGGATAGTATAGGTTCCGTCTGCGTTCGAAATCGTACCCGTCGCACTCCCCTTCAGGATGACGGTGGCCCCGACGAGCGGGCTTTTGCCGTCCGTATCGAACACGATGCCCGTGATGTTGCGGCTCTGGGCCCAGGCGGCCGAAGCGACCAGCAACATTACCGCGGTTGCCAAAGCATTCCGTATGTATGTTTTAAGCTTCATATTGTTGATTTTTTTTGATTCGGGTTTCTGTCGAACGGCTGCGGTCGTCCTGCGGGCGGCCGCAGCCGTTTTCCTGTCAGCGTTGTACTTCCGTGACAGAGATGGCATCACAGATGCCCTCTTTGGTTTTCATGCGGGTTGTGCCGCCGTTTGCGGGGACGATGTTTTTGGCCTTGTTGCCGGCCATGGCATCGCACACCCTCAGTCGCAGGTAGATGTTGCCGTCGGCGACAGCGGTCGGGATGGTGATGTCGTCATCGACGATCACATCGCCGTTGGCCGGCGTGTCGGGCATCATGTGCGTGTAAACGATCGTGCGCAGCGCGGTATCTTTGGCCGATTTGTCCTCGATGCTCGTGGTGTTGACGGACGTCCAGCTGGCTTGTCCGTCGGCCGAGTATTCGAGGATGTAGAATTTTGGATCCGATGCCGAGGAGGAGATCAGCGCCCGGAGGTTGAGGGTCGTATTGGCCTTGAAATTTTTGACCGGCAGCGTGAAGAGCCAGTAATCGTCCAGTGCGAATCCGTACATCAGGATTCTGCCGATTTCGTTGTCGTATCCCAGCGAATAGGACATGTCGGGATTCGATGGATTGTCCACGGCACGTACGGCGTCAATCCGGGCTTTCCCGTCATCGCTTTTATACCAGCGTTCTGTACGGCTTACCAGGTTGTTTTCCTCAGCGGTTGCGGGGAATGACCACTCGAAATGAAGGGCTGAAGCCGAAGGTGCCTGCGACAGGAGAATCGTCTCCGTATTCGTTCCCGACTGGATGGTGAACGAACCGTCGCGTGCGCCGCCGGTATTGGGCGTCGGCGTTACGGTTACCGTGACGTCGGTATTGGCTGCGCCGGAGAGCGGCGTTACCGAATACCAGGTCTCTGCCACCGGAACCTCAATTGTCCAGTCAGTATCTGCACGGACGGTAAAAGTCGTTTCTGCGGTCGCATCAGCGGCGAATTCGGGGATTTGGTTTTCCGTGAGTCCCGTGATGACGATCCCGGTAACAGACGTTCCTTCCGCAGCCTGCGTGACGGCAACCTTCTCGATCTCTGCGCCTTCCGACTTGATGATGATATGGCCCGTGCGGCTTTCGCCTCCGGAGTTCCTGCCTACTTCCACCTTGGTGGTGACGTAGGGCAGCCCCGTGGCCTTGACGGTCGCCACGCCGTTCGAGAGCGATGCGCCGTTGTTCGCGCCCGTTACCGTCGACGGGTCTGCGTCGCCGCAGCGTACGGTGGTGATCGTCAGCCAGTCGCAGTCGGTCTCTGCCGTCCAGGCCTTGTTGACGCGCACCGAGCAGGTCAGCGTGCCGCCTTCGGCGACCACCATGCTGTTGGCATCGAAGAGACTCGGATCGGAAGTGTTGACGATCTCCTTGTCTAACGGGGTGACGAGTGCCTCCGGTGCCGGGGCTTCGGGGTTCTCGTCCTTGGCGCGCGTCACGGTGATGTTGTCCAGGTAGAGGCGGCATTTCACTTCGCGCTCGCTGCCGAAGGTGATGCGGGTTTCGTTCGTAGCGCCGTAGACGATCAGCGAGTAGCGCGTCCACTCCCAGACGTTCTTCACCTCGACCAGCGCGGTGGTTTCCACCAGGTCGCCGATCGTGCCGGGCCCTTTGATCGTGACGTCCATGTGGTCGTCGCCGTTGTCCACCGCGCCGCCTGCCGACGAATAGGCGGCTGCGTCGAACTGCACGAGCAGCGTCGCGGCCTTGCCGGCGTCGATGCCCGTGAGCGCGGGGATCGTGATGGCGCCCATGTTGGCGGTCTTACCCAGCTTGACATGGCCTTCGTAACGGGCATATACCGAGGGCGTGTAGGTGTAACCCTTGGCCGCTACGGCCTCTTTCATCCCGTCGGTCGAGAGGGCGAACTCGTTGCCGTTCGTGCCGTCGATCGACACGCTCGGCCAGCCGTACTTGGTGTAGGGGCTCACCCAGTTGTCGGGAATCCACTGGAAGTCGTCGCTGAAGAAGACGTATCCCTCGGCATGCGTGTCCTTGGGCATGTAGGGCGCCTGAACCAGCTCGATGATCTCCTCGGCGGTGTTCTCCCCGAATTCGGCGTCGCCGGCCGTGATCGTTATCTTCGACTCGCGGCGTTCGTCGGTGGTGTTGGCCTTGGGCGTGATGGTGACTTCGGCCGCAGAGCCGGCCTTGCCGCTCTTGGGGGCGACCGTCAGCCAGGTCTCGTTCTCCACCGTGAGCGTCCAGTCGTAGGATGTCTCGACGGTGAAGACCACCGGATCCGTATCTTCGGCTTCGAATGCCAGCAGGCGTTCGTCGAGCCCCGTTATCACGATGCCGGCCGCCAGGTAGGCGTCCTGTGAAAGCGGGATGCTCTTCTCCGTCAGGCAGGGATGGAGGTTGTTGCCGCTGTTGGCGCGGATGGTGAATTCGCCGTCGCGCGCCTCGCCCTGGTTCAGGGCCGGGGTGACGGTGACCTGGATATTCTGGCCCGCCTCGCCCTTGTTCGGGGTGACGACGAACCAGCCTGCGGTCTTGGTGATCTCCCAGGGCGCGTCGACGTTCATGGTGAATGTATGCGGGGTCAGTGCCGAATAGAGGAACTTCAGTCCTGCATCGGGCAGGTTTTCGGTGGAGAGTGCCGGGGGAATGGGGTTCCCCGAATCCCCTTCGGTGTCGTCGTCGCTGCACGCCGCGGCTCCCAGGAGCGTGACGCATAATAACGACCACAACCATTTGTTCATTATACGCTTCATTGTCTTAAGGTTTTTTGAGGGTTATTTGGTCACGTCGGTCGTGAGCGCCTTGGGCCGGGTCATCGACTCCGTGCTGACGTTGCCGAAGCGGTCGGTAACCGATATCTCCAGCGTGGAAGACGCCGAGGAGGCCGTAACCTCGAACATATGCATGCAGGAGGTCGAGGGGAAGGTGAGCGTGCCGTTGTTGGCCGCGCCGCGCGGGATGTCGTACGAAATGCTGTGCAGCGGGTCTTTCTTGCTCCAGACCTGTTTCACGTCGAGCGGGGTTCCGTTCTCCGTCACGGTGACCGTCCAGCCCGGCTCGTAGGCCCAGACGTTGATGTAGACGGCATTTTCGCCCACCGTCGAATAATCCTTGTCGCGGTTTCGCATGTCGTTGCCTGCGGCGAAGGCCTTGAGTGCCGTGGCGTCGGTGGCCCAGTACTCCTTGACCTCGTTCATGTCGTAGGTGATGAATTGCTTTTCGATGGGAAGCCCCGTGGCTTTGTACTGCCATTTGAGGTCGGTTCCGTCGACCGTGAAGATCTTGTAACCCGCGGGCGAACCGTCGGTGCAGACGTTGTTGTTGCCGTACTGCTGCGTCCACCACCAGGTGCCGCAGACCGCCGCGATGTTCTGCTCGTAGACGTTCGCATAGGTCGGCGACTGGATATTGCGGTTCACGTGCGTGTGCCCCGTGACGAAAGTCACGTTGCTGAAGCCGGCGAAGCAGCTCAGGATTTTGTCGATGTCGGCCTGGGTCTGGAGCGCTACGCTCACGCCGCCGCTTCCGCTGTACGAGTAAAGCGGGCAGTGGCATCCCACGACGATCGGGGTCGATTTGTCGACATGGGTGAGTTCCTCCTTGAGCCATGCCAGCTGCCGGTCGTCGAAGCGGGGGTTGTAATTGCGCAAACCGACCGTACCCTGCGAGCCGCCCGTGTTGAGGTACTCGGTGTTGTCGAGCATGATGTAGTGTATCCGGCCGATGTTCATGGCGTAGTAAACCGGGCCCATGTGTTGGCGGTAGGGGCCTTCGGCGCCGAAATCGGAGGCTACATAGGGGTCGTTGTCGTGGTTGCCCATCACCGACCACATCTGGAAATTGAAATCCTCGACGGTCTGCTTGCATTCGGGCAGCGCCCACTTGTTGTCGTACCAGTAGCCGTCCCACGAGAAGTCGCCCAGGTTGAGGCAGTATACCTTTCCGGGTGCGGCGGAGTTGTAGGCCGATGTCAACTCCTTGACGAAGCCGTCGGCGAACTGAACGTAATCTTTCGGGGTGTTGCGGTTGGCCAGGTGCATGTCCGTGGCCACGAGCATGGTGTGGGAGTCGTTGTCGGCCCTGAGCAGCTGGAAGTCGAGTTGTTCGACGGTGTTTGCGTCGAGCGTGCAGGGCTGCCAGAACTGGGGCATCGCCTTGACGGTGGGGACGTCATAGCCCGCAGGCAGGATGACGAAGGCGAGTTCGTTGCGTTTTTCGGAATTGAGCCAATAGAAACCGTTGGCGTCGGTCTTGGTGATCAGGTCGCCGTCCGAGACAAGGACGTCGGCGATGCCTTGTCCTGCCAGGTGGACGATACCCTTGATCGTCGCGCCCTCCTTGTCCGGTACGGTGACGCCGCCCAGGGAGAGGTTGAGTTTGGCGGAGCCCAGTGCCTGCTCTTCTGCGCCGCGCTGCAGGGTGAATTCGCAGTCGCCGTCGGCGGCGTTCTGGGGAATGGTGAAGGTCAGCGAAGAATCGTCAGCACCCTTGACCGGCGCTTCGAACTTCCCCCCCCCTTGCTCCAATAGGAGTTTGTCCGTAGCCATGAAACCGCGGCCGCGGATCACGGCGTCGCCGCCCCAGTTGCCCGAGATGGTCTTGCCCAGGTCGACGTCGATGGCCAGTTGTACGGTCATCTTGCTCGATCCGAGCACCTGGTAGTCCTGTGCCCGGTTGAGCACGACCTTATAGACGGTCTGGTCTGCCGCGCCGTCGGGTATGACAAACGTCAGCAGTTTTTCCGATGCTACCGTGGTCGCTGCCGGGAGATCCTCGCCGGCGCGTAACGCGATGGCGTCGCCTTGGGCGAAGCCGTAGCCGGAAACGGAAACCTCCATCCCGCGGTAGACGGTCATCGAGGTCGGAATAACTACATCGGTGACCAGCCGGCCATCGTTGTAGATCTCCTTGTCGCTGTCGTCACAACCGGCCAGTCCGACCGGCAGGGCGACGAGCAGCAACCCGGCGATTAAAGTAATCAGTTTTTTCATAGGCTATTGATGATTTTGGTGTTGGTGTCCTGTATGTCAGTCGGTGTGCCCGAGTGCGATGCGCTCCGAGTAGCGGCGGCCGAATCGGTCGGTGGCGACCACCTCCACCTCGCGGGCCGATGCCGAGGGGCGTGCCGTGAAATAGAAGTTCGTCGGGCGTGGGCGCTGGACTTTGGAGATTTTCCTCCCGGCGGCCTTCAGCGAGTCGATGTGTGCGGTATAATCGGGGTCGTCGAGCGTCGTACGCTGCATGGCGCCGCGGTAACGGCCGTCCTCATACCATACGACCGTCCAGTACGAATCCCAGTTCCACACCTTTGCCACGACGCTGGCCGGGTGCTTGGCCACCTGGCCGGGGTGCCATACGCGGATCTGCCGTGCCGGGGACTCGCCCAGGCTCCGGTATTCCCACGAGAATTCCCCGCCGCATTCGCGGAACAGCTGGAAGCCCTTGGGCGTACCGTCCCAGTTGATCGGATCCCACCAGAGGTTGCCGCAGACCTGCGCTACGTTGTGCTCCGTGACCCCCTCGCGGATGTCGTAATTCGAGTTGAGGTGCGTATGCCCGGTGATGAAGTGCAGTTCGTGCCCGGCGAAGGCGTCCATCAGCCTCTCGGCCGACTCCATGACGCGGTTCCCGAGCCACGATTTCATGGCCGGGGCATGCATCGCGATGCAGACGCGCGACCCTGCAGGCAGGCGTTCCGCATAGGCGGCGGCCCAGCGCAGTTGCATTGTGTCGATCTGCTCCTCGTATTTCTTCGCGCCGTGGTAAACGATGTCGTCGAGTACGATATAGTGCGTGCGCCCCATGTCGAAGGCATAATAGGTGGGGCCGAAATGGCGGCGGTAGTTCTCCGTCGCCTCGCGGTCGGTGTATTTGTTCAGGTCGTGGTCGTGGTTGCCGATCACGCCGTATACGGGTACCCCGAGCCCGGCGAACTCCGCTTTCACGCCTGCGAAGAGTTCCGGGGAGTCCCATACGATGTCCCCGAGCACGATCGCGGCCTGGTTCGAGCCCCGCGTCCTCCCGTTATCGGTTGCCGCCTGCAATGCGGGCATGACCTCGCTCCGCAACCGCCGGAAATGCTCTTCGGTCTTGGGCTGCGGATCGGCGATCGCCAGCAGTTCGTAGCATTCGCCCGAGCCGGGCCACGGTTGCAATTCGAAGTCGTAGCGTTTGGCCGCCGGGTCGTATGCGCGGTAGAATTGCGGGATGCCCCCATCGAGCGGAGCCAGGTAGCCGGACGGGGTCACCAGACTGATGAACAGCGCCTGGTCGTCGGCATCGAGCGTGAATATGCCCTGCTCGTCGCTTTGCGCGAACGTATAACCGTCGGTTACGGTCACGCCGCCCATCGGCTTTCCGCCGCATTTGACCGATCCCCGTATCGGGCGGGCTGCGGCTGCGGCGCCGAGGCTGCAGGCCAGCAGGAAAAGTAACAGGTTTTTCATGGCCGGGTCTTTTCGAATGGTTTCTTTATTATTATAGGTGGGAGCCTTTGTCGCTCCGGCTGCAAAAATATTTTAATAATTGGCTCCGTGTGTCGTTGTCACCGGAATGTAATCCTTTTTTCATACCCTGGCAATCGGCTGCCGCTGCGAAAGCTTGTCACTGAAACGGATGCAGGCCGCGGGTGCTGCCCGCGGTTTGCCTTTTACGGTCGTGATTGGATCTCGTGCCGCTTTTTACCTTTTTTGGGTTTTTCGGTTGTATTTGTGTTTTTTATTGTGATGTGTAATATTTTTAATTTCATTATGAAACAAAAATAAATCTTTAATTTTATTTTCCAAAATAAAACACAAAAAAACTGGGCGAAATGTCTGCTTTTTTGAGAAAGAGTGGTTTTGAATCGAAATGTACGCCCTCCATTCCGTCCTGGCCGCGGAAATAAAAATCCCCGGACTTTCCGAAGTCCGGGGTCGGGGAAACGCGTGTCGGCCGTGTCAGAATACGCCGAGGTTGTCGAGGAAGATCAGCAGCAGCACGGCCGGGCAGACGTAGCGGAGCAGGAAGCTGAACAGGCCGTAGATGCGGAATTTCAGCTCTCCGTCGTTGGTGATCTGTGCCTTGAGGATGTGGTGGTCGAGCTTCCAGCCCACGAAGATGCAGGTGAAAAGCCCGCCTGCCGGCAGCAGGATGTTGGCCGTCAGGAAGTCGAGCGAATCGAAAAGCGAGAGCCCGGCGATCTTCCAACTGCCCAACGCACCCAGCGACAGCGATGCCAGCGACGCCAGGGCGGCCGTGGCGGCGGTCGTCAGCCATGCCGCAGCCTTACGGCTCAGGTGCCACTCCTCGTGCAGGTAGACCGTGACTACCTCGTGCAGCGAGATGGTCGAGGTGAGTGCTGCGACGACCAGCAGCAGGAAGAAAATCGACGACCACACCATGCTCAGCGGCATGCCGTTAAAGATACTCGGCAGGGTGATGAATACGAGCGACGGCCCCGACGAAGGCTCGATGCCTACGCTGAATACCGCCGGGAAGATCACCACGCCGGCCAGTATGGCCACCAGTGTGTCGAGGATGGTGACGTTGAGCGCCGTGTGGCGCAGGTTCGTGTCCGGTTTGAAATACGAGGCGTAGGTCACCATCGTGCCGATGCCGATCGAAAGCGAGAAGAACGCCTGCCCCAGTGCGACGAGCACGGTCGTGGGCGTCACCTTCGAGAAGTCGGGGGCGAAGAGGAACTTCAACCCGGCTTCCCCGCCCGGCATCAGCAGTGAATGTACCGACAGTACGATCAGAATCAGGAACAGCAGCGGCATGAGGATTTTAGCCGAGCGTTCGATGCCTTTCTGTACGCCCATGGCGATCACGAAATGGGTTGCGAGGACGAACAGGCAGGTGTAGACGACCGGCCTCCAGGGATTGCTGATAAAGTTCTCGAAGAGACTCTTGTACTGCTCGGCGGTCGAGAAACGAGCGATACTGCCCGTCACCGAGTGCACCATGTATTCGGCCGTCCATCCCGATACTACGAAGTAGAACCCCAGGATCAGGAATGCGGCCAGCACGCCGTTGTAACCCAGAAAACTCCACCGTGGGTTCAGCGCCCGGTAGGCACCCACGGCATTGCGGTGCGAAGCACGCCCCACGGTGAACTCCGCGATCATGAGCGGCAGCCCCAGCAGCAGGACGCAAAGGATGTAGATTATCAGAAATGCCCCGCCGCCGTTGTCCCCGGCTACATAGGGGAAGCGCCAGATGTTGCCCAGCCCCACGGAACTTCCCGCGGCGACCAGCACGGCGCTCAATTTGCCACCCAAGGTGGCGCGACTCTCCTTGTGATGCATAACCTAACCTGTTTATTATCGCAAACGGGTGTGCGCATGCATGCGCACACCCGCCCTATTTCTCCAGCACGACGCTCACCTTCTCGAGCTTTCCGCCCAGCGGCGGCGCCAGTTTCGATACGGTGCATTTTACGTGCCGCACCTGCGGGAAGGTGGCGTAAACCGCCTCGATGATGTTCGTCGCCACCCGCTCGATGGTGTGCTGCGTGATTCGCATCTGCATCTCGACGACTTCGTAGGCCGTCAGGTAGTTGACCGTCTTGCGCACGTCGTCGTCCGTGGCCGCATGGCCCAGTTCGGCCGTCAGTTCCAGGTCGACCGTGAAGCGGTTGCCTACCTTGCGTTCCAGCTCGTAGCAGCCGTGCAGCGCGTGGAATTCCATGCGCGTCAGGACGATGCGGTATTCCATGCTACTCGGCGATTACGAGGTAGTAGTTCTTCTTACCCCTCTGTACGAGCAGGTATTTGCCGGCGATCAGGTCGGCCTCGCCCACCGTACGTGCCGGGTCGGCGACCTTCTCCTTGTTGAGCGACACGCCGCCGCCCTGCACCATCTTGCGGCATTCGCCCTTCGAGGGAAACACCTGCGTTTTTTCGGCGCACAGATCGACGAACGGCAGGCCCAGCTCGGCACGGGCGATGCGGAACTGCGGCACGCCCTCGAACACCTGCAACAGGGTCTCTTCGTCTATTTTGCGCAGCGCCTCCGACGTCGAGCCGCCGAAGAGGATCGCCGAGGCTTCGACCGCCTTTTCGTACTCCTCCCTGGAGTGGATCATCGTGGTGATCTCCTGTGCCAGCCGCTTTTGCAGTACGCGCAGGTGGGGCGCCGCCTCGTGTTCGGCGGTCAGCGCCTCGACGGTTTCACGGTCTAACAGCGTGAAGATGCGGATGTAACGCTTGGCGTCCTCGTCGCTGACGTTGAGCCAGAACTGGTAGAACTTGTAGGGCGAGGTATAGCGCGCATCGAGCCATACGTTGCCGCTCTCGGTCTTGCCGAATTTCGTACCGTCGGCCTTGGTGATGAGCGGGCAGGTGATGGCGAATGCTTCGGCCTCGTTGCCCAGTTTGCGGCGGATCAGCTCCGTTCCGGTGGTGATGTTGCCCCACTGGTCGGCGCCGCCCAGCTGCACCTTGCAGTTCATCGTCTGGTAGAGGTGCAGGAAGTCGAAGCCCTGTACCAGCTGGTAGGTGAACTCGGTGAACGACATGCCGTCGCCCTCGCCGCTGAACCGTTTCTTGACCGAATCTTTGGCCATCATGTAGTTGACGGTGATGCACTTGCCGATATCGCGGATGAATTCCAGAAACGAAATGTCCTTCATCCAGTCGTAGTTGTTCACCAGCACGGCCGCGTTCGGGGCGTCCGACTCGAAGTCGAGCAGTTTGGCCAGCTGGCGCTTGATCGCCTCCTGGTTGTGGCGCAGCGTGGGTTCGTCGAGCAGGTTGCGCTCCTGCGACTTGCCCGAGGGGTCGCCGATCATGCCCGTCGCGCCGCCTATAAGCGCCAGCGGACGGTGGCCGCACATCTGGAAATGCTTGAGGATCATTACGCCCACCAGGTGGCCGATATGCAGCGAGTCGGCCGTGGGGTCGATGCCCAGGTAGGCCGTCGTCATCTCTTTTTCGAGTTGTTCCTTCGCGCCGGGCATGATCGTGTGGATCATCCCGCGCCATTCGAGTTCTTCGATGAAATTCTTTGTTGCCATTTTTATTGTTCGTTCTTTTTATTCTACTTCCAAGTCCAGTGCTTTGCGGAGTTCCGCGACGAGCGGGTTCTTCTCCGTGATGTAGCGGACGCGGTCTTCGAGCTTGATCGGGCGTGCCGCCCGGATCTCTTCATTGACCGTGACCTCCAGTTCGATCATACCCTCGATGCCCGCCAGTTCGGCGATGCGCATCAGCATCCCGGTCTTGCTGCGCAGGATCTCCTCGCGCAGCTCCGTCGTCGGTACGCTCACCGAGATCGTGTTGTCGCGGAACGTCATCAGCTCGAAAGCCGGCACGAAGCGCGGGCGTTTCTCCTTGATGAGGTTCAGTATCCTGCCTCGGGCGTGCTCCAACTTTTCGGCACAGTCCGGGTCTATGCGCACGGTTTCGGGTTCGTCGGGCGTTTCGCCGTCCGACAGCTCCTCGTCGGGGTCGCCGCCTGCCGAGGCGAGCAGCTCCGAGAGCGATGCGCCCGAGATCAGCGGCCGCCGTTTCATCCCCGGCGCGGGCTGTGCCGGGAGTGTTCCCTGTGCAGTCGGGCCGGCGGATGTACCCGCTGCCGGCCTTCCGGCCGGGGACGCGGCAGGCATTGCTGCGGACGTTGCTGCGGAAGGGGGGGCCGTTGCGGCTCCTGCTGCTTGCGCTGCCGGTTGTGCCGTTGCGGCTGCCGGGGCTCCGGGGTTGCCGGAGGCGCTTGCTGCCGGGGCGTTCGTTGCCGGATTACCGGTGGCGCTAACCCCTGCCGGTTGTGCCGTTGCGGCTGCCGGGGCTGCGGGGTTGCCGGAGGCATTTGCCGCCGGGGCGTTCGTTGCCGGATTTCCGGTCGCCGAAACCTCTGCCGCTTGTGCCGTTGCGGTTGCCGGCTGCCCGGCCGCTGCCGGAGCCGCCGCAGATGCGGGGCCCGCCGTGCGGGGGGTGAGGGTAGGAAGGGGATATTCCCCGGAAGATGTCAGAGAGTCATTTTTTTTTTGGCCGAGCCCTGCGATCTTCATCAGGCCCAGCTCGACGAACAACCGCTGGTTGGACGATTGCCGGATCTTCCCGTCGAGCTCCGTCAGGCAGGAGATGGCTCCGAACAGGAACTCGACATCGCAGGCGCCCGCCTGCGTCCGGTATCGTTCGAGCAGCGTCCCGGTCATTTCGATCAGCCGCAGCGTTTCGGGGCGCTTGGCCATCAGCAGGTCGCGCATGTGGCGGTTCAGCCCCGCCATGAAGGTCTGCCCCGAGAAACCCCGCGACAGCACGCTGTCGAATGTCACCAGCGTATCGACATAGTTGCCCGCGAGCAGCATCTCCGTGACGCCGAAGTAGGTGTCGTAGTCCAGGACGTTGAGCGTCTGGGCGACGTTGCGGTAATCGAGCGCCTTGCCGCAGAACGACACGGCCTTGTCGAACATCGACAGGGCGTCGCGCATACCCCCGTCGGCTTTCTGGGCAATGAGGTTGAGCGACTCTTCGTCGGCTGCGATGCCCTCCTGCGAGGCGATGTATTTGAGGTATTCGACGCCGTCCTCGACGCGGATGCGGTTGAAATCGTAGATTTGGCACCGCGAGAGGATGGTCGGGATGATCTTGTGTTTTTCGGTCGTCGCGAGAATGAAGATCGCGTGTGCGGGCGGCTCTTCGAGCGTCTTGAGGAAGGCGTTGAACGCCGCCGCCGAGAGCATGTGCACCTCGTCGATGATGAATACCGAGTAGCGCCCTACCTGCGGGATGATGCGCACCTGTTCGATCAGTGTGCGGATATCTTCTACCGAGTTGTTCGACGCGGCGTCCAGCTCGTGGATGTTCAACGAGCGCCCTTCGTTGAACGAACGGCACGATTCGCATTCGTTGCAGGCCTCCGATCCGTTGGGGTTCAGGCAGTTGATGGCCTTTGCGAAGATGCGGGCACAAGTGGTCTTGCCTACGCCGCGGGGGCCGCAGAACAGGTAGGCGTGAGCCAACTGCCCGCGCTCGATCGCATTTTTAAGCGTGGAGGTGATATGTTTCTGTCCGACGACCGAGGCGAAGGTCGCGGGGCGGTATTTCCGTGCGCTGACGATAAAATCACTCATAGTAGCGCAAAGATACGAATTAAGAATTAAATTAAAAATGAAACCCGCCTACAAAATGACAGCCCTCTCCCCATACCCGGGCAAAGGGCTGTGCCTGGCGGGCCGGGCAGCCTGTTGCACCCGCCCCTCCGGGCTGCCTGCCGTTTTTATTTGGCAGCGGCCTTCCGCAGTCCGAGGAGTCCGAGCAGTCCCGGGTGCGACGGTTGCGTCCGCTTGGCCGGCGGCAGGGATATTTGCGATCCCATCAATTCCTGAAACTCCTGGCTGAATCCCGTATCCATACCTGCAGATGAGGTGAATGTCAGTTCCCCGAATACGGGGTTTCCGGCGACTTCGTAAAGGTCGACCCGTACTTGGGGGAATCCTGATGAGAGCCGTTTGGCCGCATCGAGCATCCGGTCGAGGGATGCCGGACGCGGGATATCACACTGATGTGGGTCGTAATATTTTCCGGTGACGTAATGACCTATGTTTTTCCATGTCCTGGCATCGTACAATCCTGTTTTGACGTCGGATGGCGATTTACGGTTGTAGCAGACCATGCAACAATAGGGGTTGCCATCGAAACAGTAGAATTTATAGTCGATGAGCGAATTGCCGAATGCTGGTTCTGAGGGAAGGAGGCGTTCGGCGATAATGCGGGGTTTAATACCAAAATAGTGGTGTTCGGCCGTCATGCGGCCGAATTTCTTTCGCAGGGTGTGGTTGAGTGTACGGCGGATCGACCGGATATCGGCTTTTTGCCTGTCGTTCACGATGATAACTTGTCCGTAGCCGTTGTTGGTTTTCAGCACGAACGTGTCGGGGAGATTCCCCCCCCCGCTGAAGTCTATCTCCTCTGCGGATTCCCATACACCGTATAATTCGTTGAGCATCCATCCCAGCCCGCATTGCTCGACATACTCGCGGACGCGGTACTTGTCGGCCAGTTGCGACCAGCGGGTGGTGTCGGCATGGAGCATCATCCAGAGGACTTTTTCGTTGAAGGTTCGGGGGTTTTCGAGGTCGGGGTCGGTGCCGAATCGTTGCCGGTAGCGTATCCTGACCAGTTTTTCCGGGTTACGGTACGCATAGTAGCGCATCTGCAACCGCTGCCATTTGCGCAGCAGGAACGGGGGTTTACGGTATGTCATGAACGTGAAGAGTGAGAGTTAGGTGTTGCGAAGATAATACATTTCGGGCGATGTCCTGCTGTTTTATGCCGTATTGTGTAACTCTTCTGCAAAACAGCTGACGTTTTGGCGCCTCGTGTCAGTCCCGTGTGTGACAAAGGATGACACATTGGCCGGGAAGCCGGGTTGGCAGGCGTTTTGCGGGTGTAGTATACGAAAGTTTGAAAAACAAATTATCAGAGATATGAACATCAATACGTTAACTGTAAAAGCGCAGGAGGCTCTGCAAAGTGCATTGTCTCTTGCCCGGGAGCGCGGACAGCAGGCTGTCGAGCCGCTCCATATTCTGAGCGTGCTTGTCCGCGAGGACGATTCGCTCGCCACGTTCCTCCTGGGGCGTGTCGGGGTGAATGTCCGCGGCCTGCGCGACGAGGCCGACCGGGCCGTCGCGTCCCTGCCGAGGGTCGAGGGCGGCGGCGACCAGTTCTTTTCGCAGGACTCCTCGAAGGTGATCCAGCGCGCCGTGGACTTTACCCGGAACTTCGGCGACAAATACGCGTCGGTCGAGCACCTGCTGCTGGGGCTCGTCGCCGAGCGCGGGCAGGCCGCCGACATCCTCAAGCGCAGCGGTGCCACCGAGAAGGAACTCCTGGAGGCGATCCGCACCTTCCGCAAGGGGGCTACGGTCGATTCCCAGACCTCCGAGCAGCAGTTCGATGCGCTGGGCAAGTATGCCATCAACCTCAACGAACAGGCCCGTTCGGGCAAACTCGATCCGGTGATCGGCCGTGACGAGGAGATCCGCCGCGTGTTGCAAATCCTCTCGCGGCGTACCAAGAACAACCCGATCCTCGTGGGAGAGGCGGGTGTCGGCAAGACCGCCATCGCCGAGGGTATCGCACACCGGATCGTCGACGGCGACGTGCCCGAGAACCTCAAATCGAAGGTGATCTACTCGCTCGACATGGGTGCCCTGATCGCGGGTGCCAAGTATCAGGGCGAATTCGAGGAACGCCTGAAAGCCGTTGTGCAGGAAGTTGTGGCCAGCGACGGCGACATCCTGCTGTTCATCGACGAAATCCACACCCTCGTGGGCGCCGGCAAGTCGTCGGGTGCGATGGACGCCGCCAACATCCTCAAGCCCGCCCTTGCGCGGGGTGAGCTGCGGACGATCGGCGCCACGACGCTCGACGAGTTCCAGAAGTATTTCGAGCAGGACAAGGCCCTCGAACGCCGTTTCCAGAAGGTCATGGTCGACGAACCGAGCCCCGAGGATGCCATTTCGATCCTCCGCGGCCTGAAGGATCGTTACGAAAACCACCATCAGGTGCGGATCAGGGACGAGGCGATCGTGGCTGCCGTCGAGTTGTCGACGCGTTACATCACCTCGCGGTTCCTGCCCGACAAGGCCATCGACCTGGTGGACGAGGCGGCCTCGCGGCTGCGGCTGGAAATGAACTCCGTGCCCGAGGAGATCGACACCCTCGACCGGCGTGTGCGCCAGCTGGAGATCGAACGCGAAGCGATCCGCCGCGAGAAGGACAAGGAGCGCGTCGAGCACCTCACCAAGGAGATCGAGGAGCTCAAGGCCCGTGACGCCGAGATGCGTGCCAAGTGGCAGGGGCAGCGCGATCTCCTGAAAAAGATCCAGTCGAACAAAGACAAGATAGAAGCCCTGAAGATCGAGGCGCAGCAGGCCGAGCGCCAGGGCGATTACGGCAAGGTGGCCGAAATCCGCTACGGCAAGATCCAGGAGGCGGAAAAGGAGATCGCCGCGTTCCAGGAGGAATACAAACTGGCGTCGGCCAACGGCTCGATGATCAAGGAGGAGGTCGATGCGCAGGACGTCGCCGAGGTGGTGTCGCGCTGGACGGGCATCCCCGTGACGCGCATGCTGGCTTCCGAGCGCGAAAAACTGCTGCACATGGAGGACGAGCTGCACAAGCGCGTCATCGGGCAGGAGCAGGCCATCGCCGCCATCTCCGACGCCGTGCGCCGCTCGCGTGCCGGACTGAACGACCCCCGCAAACCGATCGGCTCGTTCATCTTCCTCGGCACCACCGGCGTCGGCAAGACCG
>OLPA01000960.1_pt1 | contig 25712 bp, 17 predicted proteins | sample 1672811 | NCBI WGS metagenome assembly OLPA01 (sample SAMEA3136726, study PRJEB25190) | human gut metagenome | biome: human gut; feature: human-associated habitat; material: faeces | place: Austria | collected 2013
CTTGATTGCCCTGCCGGAAGACATTTCAATCCACGCTCCCCGCACGGGGAGCGACATACGGGAAGCCTTCGCTTTCCTTGTCATAGACATTTCAATCCACGCTCCCCGCACGGGGAGCGACATGGCTGACCATTTCTTCGGACTGTGCCACCCCATTTCAATCCACGCTCCCCGCACGGGGAGCGACGGCAGCAATCGCCTTGATTGCCCTGCCGGAAGACATTTCAATCCACGCTCCCCGCACGGGGAGCGACGAATTTCTTGACTTCTATGACCTGCACGATTTGAGCATTTCAATCCACGCTCCCCGCACGGGGAGCGACTTCGCCTGAACCAATACCGGCAAGCGCTCCCTTATTTCAATCCACGCTCCCCGCACGGGGAGCGACCCACATGCCGCTAACGGCGTTTTAAGTGTGCAGGATTTCAATCCACGCTCCCCGCACGGGGAGCGACGCCATCACTATTGCCGCACCAGTACCCGCAGGCATTTCAATCCACGCTCCCCGCACGGGGAGCGACCCGGTGACATGCTCCTCCAAATCGCACTGCACATCATTTCAATCCACGCTCCCCGCACGGGGAGCGACGCACAGAATCTGTATCCGGCGGTCGATGCTGTTACATTTCAATCCACGCTCCCCGCACGGGGAGCGACCGCGCAGCACTGCGCCCTGAATGTCCAGCGGAGAGATTTCAATCCACGCTCCCCGCACGGGGAGCGACGTTTTGACCAAAAGCGTTGCGTTCGCCGGGTCATATTTCAATCCACGCTCCCCGCACGGGGAGCGACGCACTGGAAAAAATCGGCACGAAACCTGCAGAATCATTTCAATCCACGCTCCCCGCACGGGGAGCGACAATTTGCACGAAAAATGCAACACATTGCACGAAAATTTCAATCCACGCTCCCCGCACGGGGAGCGACAAATCTTGACTTTTTGCGTCCGGGATGGTATGATATTTCAATCCACGCTCCCCGCACGGGGAGCGACCCGACGTTGGCGGTTTTTCTGGAAACCATCGGCACATTTCAATCCACGCTCCCCGCACGGGGAGCGACACGCGCTGTGCGGACTTGGGGCTGTGCTGGAGGAATTTCAATCCACGCTCCCCGCACGGGGAGCGACTACATAGGATATCGATGCGTACTGCTCTCCGCCAATTTCAATCCACGCTCCCCGCACGGGGAGCGACTACACCAAACGGCGGATAATATAGGTAGTAGTTAATTTCAATCCACGCTCCCCGCACGGGGAGCGACATATATGGAGTAATACCAATAATCAGGAAGCCTATTTCAATCCACGCTCCCCGCACGGGGAGCGACATTCACTTGTGGCGATTTCAATTGCCCTCATTGCATTTCAATCCACGCTCCCCGCACGGGGAGCGACATCCTGTAAGATCCGCCCCACCGCTTGTAATTTTAATTTCAATCCACGCTCCCCGCACGGGGAGCGACTGTGTCAAGGTATTCCCGACGGAGACGGATCACCATTTCAATCCACGCTCCCCGCACGGGGAGCGACCTGTTCAGCGGTGAAGCCAGCTTTTGCCAGCGTCATTTCAATCCACGCTCCCCGCACGGGGAGCGACAGAACTGCCCGCCACAAGTTCAAAAGTCCAGACGTATTTCAATCCACGCTCCCCGCACGGGGAGCGACAGAAACTGACAAGCCAATTCAAATGGAGCTTGCCAATTTCAATCCACGCTCCCCGCACGGGGAGCGACTCGGTAAATCCTGCCGACTGATAATCAATAACGATTTCAATCCACGCTCCCCGCACGGGGAGCGACATACGTATCGCTCCAACCTTCTGGCAAGCTCCATTTATTTCAATCCACGCTCCCCGCACGGGGAGCGACCTTTTGGAGGTTTGCCCATGTGGTAAATTCTGACAATATTTCAATCCACGCTCCCCGCACGGGGAGCGACGCTATCAACTATTGATAAATCGCCAGCGCTTGCAATTTCAATCCACGCTCCCCGCACGGGGAGCGACTTGATTTGTACGCCCAGTCAAGATTTTGTTCATATTTCAATCCACGCTCCCCGCACGGGGAGCGACACGGTTTTGGGCTTGTACAATGGACGGGAGCCGATATTTCAATCCACGCTCCCCGCACGGGGAGCGACGAACTGCCCGCCACAAGTTCAAAAGTCCAAATGTATTTCAATCCACGCTCCCCGCACGGGGAGCGACTGCATCATTGCTTGCTACTGATGGCGTTATCACATTTCAATCCACGCTCCCCGCACGGGGAGCGACGGTGGATTGTTAGCCATTAGATTCACCTTCTTCAATATTTCAATCCACGCTCCCCGCACGGGGAGCGACGTGCTGGACAGCGGGCTAATTATCCGGCGTGATGTATTTCAATCCACGCTCCCCGCACGGGGAGCGACACGTGCGAACGCGCTGGGTGTGAGGGGCAAGCGATATTTCAATCCACGCTCCCCGCACGGGGAGCGACAGCGCAAAGTAACAATTCTGTCGATCAGAATCATAGGCTTTGCACAAAAAGTATACCACAAAACAGTCCTTTTGAGAATCAGCTTAGCCGAAAATGCGGTAATTTTGCCGGAAAAACCGCGAAATCCGGTGCGAACCTCCCTGCAAAAGGCTGGAGGCTTGCGCTTCGCACGGGCGATTCGCGCGGCGCGCCCTTACAGCATCAGCAGCCCTTCCGGGGCGTAGCTCGTCTTCACGCCAATGTGCTCAATCCGGCTTTCGTAGTGATTGCCGAGGTTGTAAAAGCGCAAACTGTCCTTTTCCGGGTCAATCAGCTGCCGAAGTTCCGCCTGAAGCAGCTTGTACTGTGCGGCATCCAAAGAGCACTCAAATACGGAATTCTGCACGCGCTGACCGTGGACGACGCAGCGCTTGGCAACTTGCCGCAAGCGGCGTTTGCCGTCTGCATCGACGGTGGAAACATCGTAGGTGATTAGAACCAGCATCGGGAACGCCTCGCTTTCGGGTTATTTCCAGAGGAATGGGGGATAACCGTCTGTGTCGCCGCGGAGGGTGCGCGCAAGCAGCAGTGCCTGTACATAGGGAACAAGCCCCCACATGATTTTTTCTTTCAGGAACGGGTGGGTGATTTCTTCGCGTTTGCGGTTTTGCCACGCGGTCAAGAACTGCTTGCGCCCGGCATCGTTCAAGAAGACGGCGCCGCTTTCCTGCCGGTCGAAGTGCTTGTCCTGCAGCACACGGTTGTTCACCAGCGTGATGCAGAGGCGATCTGCCATCGGGGCACGCAGTTCTTCCATCAGGTCAAGGGCGAGCGACGTGCGCCCCGGACGGTCGCGGTGCATGAAGCCGACGTAGGCATCCAGCCCTACGCTTTCCAGCGCGGCAGCGCAGTCGTTGGCGAGCAGCACATAGGCGAAGGAAAGCAGGGCGTTCATGTTGTCCTGCGGCGGGCGGCGATTGCGGCCGTTCAGCAAGAAATCCGCCTTTTGAGTCAGTATCATTTCGTCGAATACCGAAAAATAATCGGCGGATGCGTCGCCTTCCAGCCCGCGCAGCACATCTAAATCAACCGCTGATTCAATTTGCGGCAGCTTGGCATCTAACGCAGCGGAAACATCCTTGAGTGCCTGCACATTCACGCGCAAGGCGTGGTCACGGATGGTACGCTCCAGCACCCAGCGCTGATTGTATACCTTGCCGAAGATGAAATTCCGTGCAATCAGGCAGCTGGCGGATAGGCTGTCGGCGCGCCGATACTGCTCGCGGCGCAGCAGAACATTGCCGCGCTCGCTGCCGCAGACGCGCGCTAAAAATCGCCCGCGCGGTGTCAGAAACGTCAGCCCAATACCGCGCTCTGCGCAAGCACCCATGAGTGCTGGACTTGCGCCTTTGTAGGAGAAAGTCAGAATGCCCTCCAGCATCAGCAGGGGATACTGCGCGCGCTTTTCCTCGCCCACATGGACGACGATATTCTCGTTTTCCAGCGACAAGTACGCGTCTTCCGTCGTCACGAACAGCGTATTCAGCATCTTTCTCATGGCGAATCCTCCGCAATACGGGCGTGCATGTAGGCGCGGACGCTGCCAGTTCGGCTGAGCCGCGGAACGCATACATCCTTGAGCGAGCAGGCATTGCAGCCCTTGTGCGCCCGAACGGATGGCGTATGTCCGCGCGCCTGATTCTCCAGCAGTTCCGCCAGAAGCGACAACGTCCGCGCACGGAGGGATTCATCCAGCGCAACCCGCGTCCGTCGGCGGGACTCGCCATAAAACAAGCTGCCCTCCGGGATGGCGCAGCAGAGCATCTCCTCCAAGCAGAGCGCCTGTGCGCACAGCTGCACCTCGTCGGCATCCTGCGTTTTGTCTGACCCTTTTTTGTATTCTACCGGGTACGGCAGCCACAGCCCCTCGCGTCCGTGCAGCGCAACACCGTCGGGACTGCGGTGGAACTCCACCACGTCGCTGACGCCGTGCAGGTGCAGGCGGGCGGATTCCAGCCGCAGTCCGCGCAGAATCAGCGTATTGCCGCGCAATTCCGCTTCCGGGCCGTGATGCGCCGTTTGATGGAACACTTGCCCCTCCGCCGTGTGCGCATTTTCTGACCACTGCTGCTCCAGAAAAATCAATCCCCATTGGCGGCGGCAGTAGGCGTAATGCTGCAAGGCGGAGAGGGTCGTGTCCTGTTGCGTCACCCCTTCACTTCGCAGGTGACGCCGTCCGGCAGATTCGCGTCATCCACCGTCCACTCGTAGTCCGCAAAGCTGCGCGGAACCGTTACATCCGCCTTGCGCGCTACACGCACGCGTTCAAACAGCTTCCACGCGGGGGCGTTGCCCAGTTCCTTCTCATGGCGGAAGATGATGAGCTTGCGCACTGCCATCATGCCGCGCGCGGCGGAGTGGTCGTTTTCAAACATGTTGAGGATGGCATCCCACAACAGGGCGAGGTCTTCTTCGCTGAATCCCGTGGTCTTGCGCGCCAGATTTGCGGATACGAACCCTTCCACGCGGTACAGCCCGTAGGGGACGATGTACTTGCGCCCCATTTCGGTGCCCTTCTTCTCCGCGTCCTTTTCCGTCGTGATGGCGACGCGGGTGATGGTGATTTCCTGCGGCACAATGGGGTCAACGCTGCGGGCAAAGCCCAGCTGCACCGGCCCGCGCACCTGACCGCAGTTCAGCGATGCCTTGACAAACGTCGTCATCACCGCGCCGAACGTCCGGATGTCGTAGTAGTGGCTGCACATATAATCGCGCAGCTTGCGGTCAATCTCCGGGTCATTCGACTTCAGTTTCTTTTTGAGGTCGTCCTCCTTGATGTCGCCGTAGCCGCAGGCCTCCAGCCCTTCACGGTCGCAGCGATTCAGCGGAACGCCATCCTGAATATAGATGCCGTAATGTGGGTCGCCCTCCTTGACGGTCGCCACATAGTCGCGAATCTTGCGCTTCAAGCACACGTCCGTCACCAGCCCCAGACCCGTTTCCGGGTCGGTGCGGGGCATGTTGCCGGCATCAGGGTCACCGTTGGGATTGCCGTTCTGCACGTCGAACAGTACCACGAAATCATAGCGATTGCGAATCACATCAGACATTGCTGTTTTCCTCCTTTTTCGTGAAGAACTTCTGCTTCTGGTGATAGTAGCCCAGCTGGAAAATACCCTGATCCTGCAGGTTCAGGCGCGCAGGGTAGCTGTCAGTCAAGCGCCCGCACAGTTCCGTCATCTGCTTGTCGTAATAAATGAAATAGCCGGTATCAAGTTTCTTCAGGTGACTCTGCGCCAGCTTCAGCAGCGTCGGGAAAACGATGCTGGGCGTTGCGCAGGCAGCGTTGAAGTAACGATCCATGATGGTAGCGTTGATGCCGGGATTTGCCTTCTGCTGGAGGCTTTCCAGCACCGCAAAGAGACGACCCAGCACATACGGTGCGTAATTCGTCTGTTCGTTGAGTTGCACGTCGATGACCTCCTTGTACTGTGGATTGCTGCCGTTTTTCAGCAGCCACGCTTTGAGAATTGCCGCCTTGCCGCGGCTGACACTGTGCTCCGCATGGATGCGCAGCTCTGTTTGCGTCAGCAGCGAAACAGGGTAAGGCGTATCGCCGAGAATGGCGCGGAGCAAATCGCCCACCAGATGCGACGGCGGCAGCTTGTCCCTGCTGTTGGGATTCGCTGTTTCCTTGAGCAGCGAATAGGCGGAAAGCGTCTCCCGCTGGTCAAAAGAGGGGCGAATGATGTTCAAACGCTCCTGATGACGCGCCAAATTCGCGGCAAAATCGCCAAACGTCCCTTGCAGGAAGAAACGAACCGACAGACGGGACGCATTCGGCGACAGCCCCAGAATGTAGAAGGGTGTACGGGAATCCAGCGGAATATTCTCCCACTGAAGACCATGCCCAAGGCGGATGGCTTTCATGATGCCGTCCAGCGTATTCTGCGTCATGTCTTCGTTAGTCCCCAGCAGAGCGGCAAAGCAGTCGCTGTAAGCGGATTGCGCCGTTTCTGCCCAGTAAACGAGGGTGGCAGATCCCAGCAGACTGTGATAATTCTTCTCGCGCAGCATGTAATTGAGTGCTTCACCGTAGGCAAAGGCGGCGTGATTCCCGACGGGGGCGTTCAAGCCCTGCCCCTTATTCCGCCCATAGGATTCAAAAGCGAGAGCATTGAAGGAAACCAGCGACGCGCCGGAGGACTGTGCGCCGACAACGCCCTTGATGCTTGGATGCAGCATGGCAATGGTGTCCTCATCGCCTGTAACCAGACAGCGGCCTTGTACCGCATCGCTCTTGCCGCCGGCAACGCTCGCCTCCCACGCGGCACGAATTTCCGACACTTCGTGCGCCATTTCGGGTTTGCCTGAGGCGCCCATCATGCAGAAAACGAGATTGCCGCCCTTGCACAGGTCATCGAAATGCTCCTGCAGGGCAGGGGACTGCGCCGCCTTTTCAGGCTGCCAAGTGTCAAAAAAGCGGAGAATCGCCTGTGCCATCGGGCAGGATACGCCGTCCAGCAGCGCATGATGCTTCTGGGCACTGGTTTGGAAACAGGCTTCCGCCTCTTTGGCGGGGTTTTTGCCTGTACCGTTGTACGGCTCATTGGTAATGCCCAGCAGGTACTTTGCGTTGTCGCAGAGAAAGCAGGCTGCCCTGCCGCTGGTGCGCTTGACGGGCGTTGGCAGAAAGTCCTGCACCGGAAGCAGCTTGCCTTTCTCGTTTGGCGCGCCGAGCATTTCCACCGACGACACCTGCCCGTCGGCAGTCAGACACAAGCCCCACTGCACCTTGACGGCGGACCAGCCGGGACGCTTCAACGTGCCCTGTGCGGCGAGCGAATCATAGCACCGCACGAGCGATTGCAGAATCATTTCACCACCTCACAGTCTGTCAAATCAATCACGCCATGCACCATCTGCGCGCGGAAGAACATCGGCTGTATGTTTTCCGGGTCGGAATAATCCATGTCGTAAAGCATATACCCCAAATCCCGTGTTTCGTCGATGGTGGGGATGTCACCGCCTTCCCAAAGACGGAAATGCGCCGTGCATTCCCGGCAGCCAAGATATGGCTGCATGTACGCCTGACCGCTGCGCAGTCTGCGCTTCACGATGTCCTGAAACTTGCCGGGATTGTCCGATGGATTGGCTTTGTCGGTCATCTCGAAGTGCGCTTCAATGACGTAATGCACATCTCGCAGCATGGTGGTGGCACGCTGCTGAATATCGGCGTTTCGGTCGATATAGGAGCGCTTCTTGCCGTTGGCTTCGGTCAGCACGTTGCTGGCGGAAATCTTAGATGCCACTTCGTTGCGGAGAATGTTCGTGAAGCGGATGGGTTTGCAGACGTAGATTTTATCCACATGCCATTTCAGGCCCGGATGATAGTATACACTTTCTACCATCCCGCGGGCGGCACTGGGCGTGGGAACGTCATAGCTGACACGCTCAACCTTCATTTCCGGCCGGGTGAAGCACGCGTAGTCGCCCCACACCTCCATTTTGATGGACATTGGTTCACCTCCTCATACTTTTGCTAAAATCAACGCTTGCCGATGTGGACAAGTGACAGGTCGCAAGGAACGAACGGGAATCGTGAAAATTCCACCTCCTTTCAGGTGACAAGAACAGTATAGCACAGGATAGTGCATAAGTCAAGGATTGATTTTCACTGTATTAGACAATTACAAATGCAAGACTATTAAGCATGGTTTGACACGTCAGCGAAAAGATGATAAAATGCCAAAGTCGGATAGAAACGGCGGGTAATTCGCTGCTTCTATCTGTGGGTTGAAATACTGTGTTAGGTAATTATCTAACGGGGCGGGCGGTGAGCGCAATGCTTGCCGCCCGTTTCAGTTTTCCTTCATTATATATGTCAGGCGAATAGCCACAGCCCGCTTGTGCAGCTGACCTGCAAGCCGCATTCCGGCGTGTACAATTTGATATCGCTCAGAATGCCGCAGTGCGCATCGGCAATTTCCGTGACGCCGCCGATGCTGCACAACGCCTGATACTCGCGGCGGTAGATACTCACGCCGCAGCGCCCCAGGCGGCGGAAAAGCTCACGCGAATAGTGCCCATCACGCAGGGCTTTGATGTCCTCGCTGTTTTCAGGTGTCGGAATGTACACCGTTACCGTATCTGTGTCGATAAAGCGGAAATGCTCGGCGGTTTCGCGGAAAGCCAATCTTGCTTCGGATGACAGCGTTTTGCTGGTATCCAGTAAATCATTTTCGGACGAAACGGGTCGTGAACGCTGCTGATTTTCGCCGCGCTTGAAGAGCAAATCGCAAAAATACGCGTGGATGGCTTTGCGGCTGCCGATGTCCTCTGCATATAGGCGCAGCACTGTGCGGCAGCTTTCAATGTTTGGGCGCATGATGGGTGGAACCGCGTGTTCGGTCTGGTAGATGTGGACGATGCTGTCCTGCGCCGCTTCCTTTCCCTCACGATTGCAGCGTCCGGCGGCTTGCAGAATGCTGTCCAGTCCGGCTAATTCGCGGTATACGGTCGGAAAATCCACGTCAACGCCCGCTTCAATCAGGCTGGTGGAGATGACGCGGCAGCACTGCTTCTTGTCTAAGCGTTCGCGAATTGTGGCAATGGTGCGTTCACGGTCGATGGCGTTCATCAGCGTGGAGAGGTGGAAACGCCCCTCTTCCGGCAGGGCTTCGTACAGGCTGCGCGCCTGTTTGCGGGAATTGACGATGCACAGCACGGCATTTTCCTGACGAATCCGCGCGGCTAATTCCTCGTCCGAAAGCGTCCCGTCCTGCTGGAAGGTGACGCGGCGAAGGCTGCTGAACAGCGCATCCGGGTCAGGGACAAGCTCTTGAATGCGGGTGCCCGCGGTGAAGCCGCTGAAAATGGACAGCAATTCGGGCTGCGTCGCGGTACAGAGAACGGCGGTGACGCCGTAATGCTGCACCAGCTGGTCGATTACCGAGACGCAGGGGCGCATCAGCGAAATCGGCAGCGTCTGCGCCTCGTCGAAAATCACCACGCTGTTGGCGACGTTGTGGAGTTTGCGGCAGCGGCCGGGCTTGGCGGCGTAGAAGGATTCAAAGAACTGCACGGCGGTCGTGACGATGACGGGGGCATCCCAGTTTTCGCAGGCAAGGCGCTTGCGGAGGGCATCGGGCGTTTCGGCATCCGTATCGGGCAAATCCACCTGACTGTGATGCTCCACCACGTTCTCATCGCCCAGAATATCCCGAAAGACCTTCGCATTTTGGTCGATAATGCTGGTGTAGGGGATGACGTAGATGATGCGCTTCATCCCATGCTTCACTGCGTGGCTGAGCGCAAAGGCAAGCGACGAAACCGTTTTGCCGCCGCCCGTGGGGACGGTCAGGCTGTACAAGCCCTGCGGATCTTCGCTGCCACGCAGGCAGCGCCGCAGCACCTCGTTGCGCAGCGCGCAGAGGTCGGACTTGGGCTCTTCCAGCCATTTGGCAACGTGCGCTTGCAGCTTTTCCAGCAGCGCGGGCATGGAATCGCCGATGCCGCGCGGCTTTTCTTCCTTGCTGAGCGCGCGCTCCGTGTCCAGAAAATCAGCATCCACCAGACAGGAGAACAGCATCCGGATGTACATGGCAGTCAGGCGCACATCATTCCGCGGAAGCCACGGCGGTGTGGGCTGAACGCCTGTTGGCAAAGAAATCTCACTGCGCCACGCGGATGGATCGTCGCCGCCGGTCAGTTTTTTGTTCAGCCGTGCGCACAATGTGCCATCATCGAGGCTGAGACGGGTTCCCAAGTCGGGCAGACCGCCGTGATGCCCCGCAATGGCAAACGCCGCGTGCATATCGTCCAAATCTGCCGCCGCCTTCGCACCTGCCGTGCTGTGGTCCACCTTGGCAGTGTGTTCCGGGTCACGCTGGCGGCGCTGCCCGTTGGGGCTGTACTTGCCGATATCGTGCAGCAAGGCTGTTCTTTCGGCGTGAGAACTCGCTCCAAAAGAAGCGGCGAATTTCGCAGAACGCGTCGCTGTGCCTTCCAAATGCTCCTTGAGCGGCTGATAGCTGCCGTCCTCGCGGAGGTGGGTGACGTATTCCATACAGAAAGCCCTCCCGACATAATCAATTGTGTGTATCAAATGTTAATAATAGTATAGCATCATAATAACCGGCTGTCAAGAGAAATTAAACTATCGAGCACTTTTTGTCAAGCACTTCCGGGAAAAACAATGCACAAAGCAGGAATATATTTGTGCGCTGCTGCCCTTGCAATGCCGCCGCCAAAATGGTATGATGGAAATGAACAAAAAAATACAGAAAAGGAGTCTTCCACATGGCAAAGAAAACGAAAACCCAGCCGAAAGCGCGTAAAACAATCACCTCCAATAATCTCGCTGATTTATCAAAACTCGTTCAAGCACTTGAAATAGACGATGAGAATCCGGAAAATCAGCAAAAGCCATCGGCGCTTGACAAAAAAATCATCTACAATGAGTTCCAGAATTCAACGTACACGCTGGTGTCGCCGATGGCGTACCTCATTGGCATCGACAAAGAAAACTTTGGCGAAGAAAATGCAAGACCATTTCTGCTGAAAAGCTACGAAGAGCTGGATGCGCACAAAGAGGCGCGCATTATTCGCAATCTGTGCCGCATTCGCACGGCGATGGAACGCAATTATCCAGCCATTGTGAATGAATTTCGCATGAGCTTCCGCAATATCGGCAGCGTGCCGAACCTCATTCCATCAGAAGCGGTGGCGCAGCTGGAACAGGACGGCGTCAGAATTTACAAAGCAAAGCCGGATATTGACGAATACATTATCAGCATCAATTGTGAAATCAGCAACCGAATCAATCAAGTGGCGCGCTTTTTCCCGGAATGGGTGAAGTGGGACTATGTGAAACCCATTTTCCTGATGCCGAACGGGACGAAAAAAGATGGTATCAAAAAAGCAGGGGAATACTATAAAAGCGATACCCGCCGCTACCCGTTCCACTGCTGGATTAACTGGGATGCCGTTGCTACAAGCCCGGAGAGCAAGGGCAATATCCTCTATAATGATGAAAAATTCGTAACGATTCTCTATGAACGCCACGAAGACCGCTTTGAAAACCTGTCGCTGGTGCGCGATGCGGGCAACAGCACGATGCGCAATCTGGGCAGGCTGCTGGGGCAGTGCAAAAAATGCCTGATTGCGGTGGACTGCGAAAATTCGGATGCCGTGAAGCTCGCGGCGGCGCTGAGCAGCCTCCCGACCGAACAGCTGGGCAAAATATCCAAGGTAATTCTGTTTGACAGCGAGTATACAACGGCACAATGGAAAACGCTGGTTGACCGCACGCTCTCTACGGCGGTGGATGAAAAAGCGAACCTTGAGCTGGAACATATTAAGGTCGAGCGGCTGAACCAGAACAAATCGCAGTGCGATATGGCGCTGGCGGTGCGGACAAGCCGCGAAGTGTATACCTCCGGCGTGGATGCGGTCATCCTTGTTTCGTCGGACAGCGACTACTGGGCGATGATTCGCCAGCTGGACAGCGTCCGCTTCCTTGTTATGCTGGAGAAGGGCAAAACGGGCATGGCCATCATGGACACCTTGGCGCGGCATGAAATCCCGTTCTGCTTCATTGACGACTTCTGCACGGCGGCGTCGTACAACATCAAAACCAGTACGCTGATCAATGCAATTCAGGAGCAAATCAATCAGCAGCTGGCGGGAGAAAGCACGAAACCATTCAACGTTCGCGAGATGATGGAGACGGCGCTGCAAAACTCGTGGATTATGATGACGGACAAGGAGAAGGAAGCGTTTTACAAGCGATACTTGCTGTGCATGAAATTGAATGTCAGCCCAGATGGCGCGGTCAGCATCACGCTGGGATAAAGGGCAGCGCCTTAGCGCTCACGGATGATGATGCTGCTGGAATTTGGCAGGATGTGCAAAAAAGCTGCAAAACTCATTTCTGCAAGTTGAACCCTTGACAGCAGCTGCAAAAACATGGTACAATTTGATTACCGACTGCATCCAATTGCATATATAACTGCGATACGGCAGTGCATGATGCACGGAATCCTTGACTTTGAATGGTGGAGCGAAGGAGGGCTTTCCTATGAAAAACGCAGGACGTTGGTTGATAATTTGGATTGTGCTGATCATGCTTCTGCTGATGGGAGGCATCATCTGTGCGAACGCGGAAGAAACGATTTCCGATGCAATGACGAATGAAGAAATCATGGAGTGTTACGGTCTGCCGGAAAAAATAGAACTTCATGAGACTGATTTGGTGGCGGACATTGCAAATATCGAAGTGCTTGATGAGCATTTTGTAATGGAATCAGCAGTGCCGCGTGATGGCGCAAGCGGGCTGGTCATCAAGGGTACGTTTGTGGATGATGGAATTGAAGTGAACGTAACAATTAACATTTCGGTAAATGAATATCGGCTTGAAATCGGGAGTTATCAGCCATTCGAAATAAAAGATTTCTACTTTGATACAAGCATGGATGTGCAGGCAGATTTTACAACGGATGCGGAGGAGGATGACAAACAGCCGACGGAAATAGAACTGATTCGTATCCCGTGGTTTACTGCCTATGCAATGCAAGTATGCACGTTGATCACAGGGGAATTCAAAATGGATGGCAGCGTGGACATTACATTCAAAAATCAAGGCGGTAAATGCAAATTTGCTTATGCCAATGGGCAGTGGAACAATGAATACATAGCAGGCACAAAGTCGTTTGAAATCAATATGGAGGGTAAGGCGGAATTTATAATCAAGGGCGGAATTACGATAACCCCCATCGCGGGATTCTGTGACCTTGTGCGCGTGTCGGTTGTGGAAAAAATCGGCATGAGTGTAAGCAAAAGCTTTGACCCAATGGTTCCCCAAACAGCACTTTGCTCGGATGTGAAACCGTACTGGAAGGTGTATCCAGAAGCAAAGATCGGTTTAATTCCAAAGGCCGGGGCAAAAGTACCAGCCTTTATCGGCGATGGCAAATGCTCGATTACAACGACGGGAAATGGAATCCAATTACTGGAAGATGAAGAGTATCATTTTGAAGGGTTCAAAAGAGTGTCGGAGTGCACTTGGCGGACAACAACTGTGAATTTCTTTTCCGAAGATGGTGTATTATATGCAACGAAACGCTTTGCAATCAATGAAACACTAAGCGCTGAAAAAGCGCAGCGACCGCTTATAATGCAGGGGAAAGTCTTTATCGGCTGGCGAGTGACAAAAGAGGATGGTACGTTGGTCTCGGAAAGTTTACCTGTTGTGGTGGGCAAAGAAACACTCAATTGCACAGCGCAGTGGGACGCTGTTTCAGAAAAACCTGGATACACGCTCCCGGAAGACGATGATCAAGGATATGCTGAACGGGTTGGTAAACCTCGTATTTCGTCTGTGAATGAAAAAGAAGAAGCCTACCAGATTGTTGGCGCCGAGCAGCAAGGTGCAACGCTGTATTGCAGATTGATTAAACCTGGAAATCCCGATTATCAGAATTATACAAAAGCATATCAGGGCAGTGTTACAAGCACAGGCCCCACTGTGCAGTATGTTGTTTTTGATGACGGCTTTTACGGAACTAGCGGTGTATGTGGCGGAAAATCGCTAATTGGTATTCAGTTCGCCGACTCTATGCGGCATACTGGAAACAACAGCCGAAATTATCGGTTGCAATGGGTGCATTTGCCTGCAAATATGGTGGATTCGCCTTATTTTCCTGAGTGCTATTCGCTGCAGGAAATTTCGATTCCATCAGGGGTAACAAGCATAGCGTCAAGTGCCTTTGATAGATGCTACTCATTAAAGAAAATAGAAATTCCTGATACAGTACAAACGATTGGTCAGAATGCCTTTCGACATTGCTATTCGCTGGAGGAAATAACGATTCCCGAAGGTGTAACACAGATTGGAAAATTGGCATTTGGAGATTGCACGTCTTTGCGTACGTTACATCTCCCGTCAACACTCACCAAATTTGATACGGTTTTGTACAACAATCCGCAGCTTGAGCAGTTGGAACTGCATGTGTCAGGTGATTTGCAATTTGGCAATGCGAACATAGAAAATCTGCGCAAAGTTAATATTAGCGGTAAGAATATTGATATGACGTATGCTATATTCAGCAAAGGTATCGAAACAATTACAATTCAAGGGGAAACAATTCGTATTCCCGACAATGTATTTAAAGAACATCCCAACTTGACTTCTGTTACCCTAATAGCGAATGAAATTTATCTTGGAGAATATTCGTTTGCTGACTGTTATGCATTGCAGGAAGTTACAATTTCTCAATGCTCTAAACTGTATCTTGGAAACAGTGCGTTCTTAAATTGCAAAAACCTGGAGGTGTTTTCGTTTGGCGGGACGGTTTATCCTTATCGGCAGGAAGGGAAAAATCAATCTGAAACATACCTGCTGAATGCTTTTGACGGCACAGCCATTCATCAGCTGAACCTTCATCTGAATGTGGGACGCATAAAGATTACACTAATGCCTTTGCTGGAAAATCTAACGCTGACGGGTTCTGTGGATACGATTATGTCCATTTCCGGAAACATGATGCTGAAAAAGATCGCATTACCGTCAGGGGTAAAAACAATTACAGCAATATGCAACAATCCGATGCTGGAAGAATTGCAGCTGCCATCCAGCATACAAACAATTACCCAAATTAACAACAATGGAAGGCTGAAAGCGCTGGTAATTCCGGAGAATGCAAGCATTGCGGACTATGCGCTGTCAGATAATCCTTCGCTGGAGACGGTTCATCTTCCGCAATCGCTGAAAATGGTGCCGATTGGATTGCTCCAGAATTGTACGTCACTAAAATATGTACAGCTGCCGACACAGCTGGAACAGATTGGCGGAAAAGCATTCTATGGATGCGCATCACTGCAAAACATCACACTTCCTGAATCGCTGCTGCGAGTCGATGACTATGTGTTCACGAACTGTACGGCGCTGACGGAAATGACAATTCCAAGGGCAGTTTGGTGCTTTGGCAATGATTCGCTGACGGGATGTACGAATTTGAAAACCGTATATGTTCTTTCGGACGAGGCGTTTGTTTTCTTCCCTGATGACAACTTCTATGGTGAACGAACCATTTACTGTCCACGGAATCAAGCGACGTGGAGCGTGACGGAGTCTACGCGTGTTGCGATTGATGCACCAGTCTATACGCTGCGCATTCACTACCCGGATGGGCGAGATGATATGGTAAAGACGCGTACAGCTGGCGATACGCTGGTTGAACCGCGGATTTATAGCATGGGAATTAAAAACAGTGACTGTATTCGCTGGTTTAGTGATGCAGAATGGACAAATCAGATTACATTTCCAAGTGTTATGCCAGAGAAAAATTTGGATATTTACTTGGGGTATACCTACAAGCTGTGGGATGATTTTGTCAATTGGGATAAGCTGGATGGTAATTACGATTGGGATGAATACGATCCAGCTACGGGAAATTGGCGACAGGTACCGAAACTGATTTCTTACAACAACAACCAGCGGTACTTCCACATTCCGGATCAGTTCGAGATAATGTATGCTGATGCAATCCATGAGGGAATCAGATACTTGGAGATTGGCGCATCCATGCGGCAGATTGATCCTGCGGCTTTCCGCTTGGCAGTGGATTTGGAACGCTTTTATGTTGATCCGGCGAATACACATTATTATGCACAGGATGGCGTCCTGTATAGCGCAGATGGAACATTGATAGCTTATCCATACAAAAAGGACAATCAGCAGTTTACAGTGCCAGATGGCGTTACAAGCATTGGAGCGTATGCCTTCGCAATTCCGGCGGGAAAAGAATCGCCGCTGCTTCAAGTGCAATTGCCGTGCAGTGTAACAAGCGTGGCAGAAAATGCATTTGCAGGGCATGAACGGCCGTTTGCAGTGATGACGGAAAATACGTCCTTGAATGCTCAAATCGACGCAGAAGGCGTATTTTGCAATCCGGCGCCGCTTGTGCTGATGTCAGAGGACAACATGGTGAGCTTTTATCTGCTTTCCGCAGGGCTACCGCTTCCTGAACTGCCGAATCCAATGAAGGATGGCGCATACTTCATTGGCTGGAGTTTGAAAGAAAATGACGATGTGGCGGATTTGTCAGCGCTGACACTTCCTGCAGATGGAATGGTACTCTACGCGTGCTGGTCAAAGAAGGTGCAGTATCAGACAGCGCTGCCGGCGATGCTGAAAATCATTGAAAGCGAGGCGTTCCTAAATGCGCCGATGGTAAGTGTGCGATGCCCGGATGGATTGACGACGATTGAAAGCCGCGCGTTTGCTGGATGCGATCAGCTGCGAGACATCTATCTGCCTGACAGCGTTCAATACATAGCCGAAGATGCGTTTGCAAACGTGCCGCAACTGACGATTCATACGCCAGCGGGAAGCATTGCGGAAAAATGGGCGAAAAAGCAAGGCATTACGGTTGTGCCTGAGCGGGAAGAACCTTAATTGCCATTTCCGAACATGCGTACGTTCTTTCTCTTCGGGTATAAACAGCATCGGCACAGCGCCAAGTTTTCATTTGGCGCTGTGCCGATGATTTTGTATGCTGCTATTTCCGAATTGGTTCATCACGGAATCGATAAAGAAGGAAATATGCGTTTTTATCCTCTTTTTTCCTTCTTTATCCGTTTATATTCCTCACGCTGCCCCTTTCCACAAGGTGCACCGGCAAAATAACCTTCTTTTGCGCAATTTCTTCCTTCCGCAGCTGCGCCAAAATCATCTCCGTCGCCAAAGTGCCTTTCTTCTCCGAATCCTGATGAATCGTCGTCAGCCCCGGAATCGCCAGCTGCGAAATATAATGATCATCAAAGCCCACAATCGACTTATCGCGCGGCACACTTACCCCGCACTCATGCAGACCGGACATGATGCCCGCCGCCAGAATATCCGCCGAGGCGAAAATCCCCGTGATTTCGGGACGTGTGCTGAGCTGATGCCCCAGCTTCTTGCCCTCCTGCACGGAAATTTCCTGCGTAAAGACAAGCGCCGGGTCGTACGGCACGCCGTATTCCGCCAAGGCGCGGCGATAGCCCTGCAGGCGCAGTTCGATAACGCCCGCGGGGGAAATCGGCGGCGACGCGAACGCAATCACGCGGTGGCCGTTCTCCAGCAGGTGCTTCGTGGCGAGGTAGCCGCCTTTTTCGTCCTCCAAGCCGACGCAGCAGATGTTCGGGTCATCCACATAGCTGTCGATGAGGACGACGGGAATGCCCAGTTTTGCTACGGCATCGAAGAACGAATCCTGAAACAGCCCCGTCATAATCAGCCCGGAGAGCCGCCAGCTGTGAATCAGCCCTTCCAGCGCGGCGACGCTTTCGGCGGAGCGCAGCATCAGGTAGTAGCCGGCTTCGCGGGTGCGCTGCTCGACGCTGGCGGCGACGCTGCTCATGAAGGGGTCGCTGACGGTGCTGCCGGTGGTGCGCGGCGTGATGTAAGTGACCATGGCGATGATGGCGGACTGGTCGTTCGCCAGCGAGCGCGCGGACATGCTGGGAACGTAGTGTTCGCGCTCGATAATCTCCCAGATTTTTGCAACCTTCTTTTCGGAAACGCGGCTTTTGCGGTTATGCACCACGTTGGAAACGGTTGTAATGCTTACGCCTGCTTCGGCGGCAATGTCTTTGAGTGTGACCATGCGATGCTCCATTTTATGCAGTGTTTTAGGCGTGGTAATCTGCGCGGCTCAAAGAGAACGGACGAAGTCCGCGAAGTCCGTGCGCATCATAAAAAGTATACCAGTCTTTGAAGTTGTTCGCAAGCGGTTTCTGGAAAAAAACCGTAAAAGAAGGGGGAGACAGCCGAAACTGTCCCCCTCTTTGAGCGTTTTGGAATTATTCCAGTTCAGCCAGATAGTCCTTAATCGGCAGGTCGCCGGGCTTGCCGGTTTCCGGCGCGGTCAGACCAGCCTGAATGGTATCGGAGCTGGTAGCGTCGATGGGCGCAACCGCCTCGGAGAAGGTGATTTCATCCACCCAGATGACGCACTTGGCGAACGCGCGGATGTGCAGGGCGTTGGTCATGCCCGGGAAGCCGGACGCTTCGAGGTCGATGACGAGATCCTGCCATTCGGTGGTGATGACCGGGTGCGTGCCGTCCGCCAGCACAAGGTCAGAGAAGCGCGCCGCGTAGAACTTGGCGTCTTCCGGATGCCAGTCCATGATCAGCTTGTTCTCTTCGCCGCCTTCCGCGCCCTTGATGCGGATGGTCAGGTACTTGCAGTAGGAGACGCCGTCCAGACCCCACATGTCAATGGCTTCGCCCCAGTTCGCCATCCAGTCGGCGGCATGGGCGTAGTAGTCGTCTTCGCTGTCGTAGTCTTCCGGGTCATACGCCTTGGGGCGCATGTCGAGCTTCAGCGCGCCGTCCTCATTCTTTGCGCGCAGGTTCGCCCAGTTGTCCCACCAGAGGTGCACGCCGTTGGGCGCAAGCTCTGGTTTGGCATTCGGGTCACGGTCGTCAAAGTTGTCCCACAGGTAGGTTTCGCCTTCAGCAAACGCAACGGCTGCCATCGCGAACACCATCGTCAGGGAAAGCAGGAAAGCAAGGAACTTCTTCATGGGGATACCTCCTTTATGATGTTGACGGGTGGATAGGTTTAACGCTCAACCTATCGTTGACATGATTATAACATACCATTTGCCACATGTCAAGAGGGGAAAAGAGGCTTTTTCTGAAAATTTTTATCTTCAGGCACATTGCACATTTCCAAATTTCCTGCTATAATCATGGTATAGGTTTAGCGCTTAACCAAATGCGGACGATTTCCACATGCTGGAAACGCCGCGGCGAACAAGGAGGACATGAACGATGAAGAGAACCACACCCATCCTGATGCTTGTGCTGATGCTTCTGCTGACCGCGTGGATGATGCCCGCGACTGCCGAAGCGAATCCGACGCTGCTGACCCTCTACGAAGGCCCGAAGACGATGACGACCTCCGCGACGGCGAAAGTCACAGCGAACGGCAACGACCTGTTCGTCTATGACGTGATGGTCAACCACGAACACATCTGGAATGCCAATACTCAGCCGACGACCACGCCTATGACGTACTTTGACTTCGAGGGCAAAGTGCGCATCGAGGTTGAAATGCCCGGTCTGCCGGAGAAAGTAGAGAGCGCCGCCGTCATTCCGCAGTCCTGGGGGATTGCGCCCGAAGTCAAGGACGGCAAAGTTTCCTTCATCATTACGGAGCCGGGGCAGTACACCGTTGTCTTCAACGATAACGTCAACAAGGCGCTGCACATCTTCGCCAATCCGCTGGAAACCGATGTCCCTGATCCCGACGACCCGAACGTCTACTATATCCCCTCCGGCGAGTGGGTCATGGACGCCATCGCGCTGGAAGACGGGCAGACGCTCTATATCTCCGGCGGCGCGGTGCTGCATACCATTATCTCCGTCAATAACGCCAAGAACGTCCGCATCTGCGGGCGCGGCATCATCGACGGCAGCGACTACGATGCGTGGAATCAGCCCGGCTCGTATGCGCGCGTCCCGATTGACTTAAATCACGCAAAGGACGTCACCATCGACGGCATTATCGTTGCCAATTCCAACTGCTGGAACGTTAATTCTTACTCCTCCAAGCATGTGGAAATCAACAACGTGAAGGTCATTTCCGGTCGTCAAAATGGCGACGGCTTCACCTTCCAGTCCTGCACGGACCACACCGTGACGAACAGCTTCGCCCGCACATGGGACGACAGCCTCGTCATCAAGAACTACTCCGGCTCCACCAAGGGCATCACCTTCCGCAACATGCAGGTATGGACGGACCTCGCCCAGTCCATGGAAATCGGCTACGAAACCGACAAGGGCTGGACGCTTGACCCCGAAATCAGCGATGTGCTGTTTGAGAACATCACTGTGCTGTACAACTTCCACAAGCCCGTTATCAGCATCCATAACAGCGACGATGCGTATGTGCACGCCATCGTCTACCGCAATATCGTTGTCGAAAACGCCTTCATGCAGGGCGATAACGGCAATAATAAGGAATTGATTGAGATGACGCTGCAAAATTCGGCGTGGTCGACGGTCAAGGATGAGTTTGGGTCGATTGATGATGTGCTGATTGATGGATTGACGGTGCTGCGGACGCTGGATGGGAAAGTGCCGGCATCGAGATTGTCGGGGTATGGGGAGGATAATCGGATTACGAATGTGACCTTGCGGAATGTGACGATTCTGGGGGAGAAGATGACGAATTTGAAGCAGATGAAGCTGCGCACGGATGATTATTGTGAGGGAATTGTGGTGGAGTAAGAAAAAAAGGATAAACACGCGGAAGAAGTAAGGGAAAAGCGCTCAACTCAATCGCGCGGAGGGGTCAAGGGGGGATCCCCCTTGCGGAGTCCAGAGGCAGCGCCTCTGGTGGGGTTTGGGGCAACGCCCCAACCGTTTGTCGTGCAACCAGTAATGGAAAAGCACGCAATTCTGCCACACGAGCGCTGAACAGCGAAGCGCTTTCAGCGCAGCGGTTCTAACTTTGCGCGTCCGCAGACGCGCCCCCCCAACTTGCTCTTTCGACCACTTGCACATTGTCGCGCCAAATGGGCGCGACCGACCTGCCAATCATCCACATATACACCATCATTATAGAAAGGAAATTTCGCTCATGAAAATGCGTTCTGTCGTATCCGCCATGCTCGCCCTGTCGCTGGCGTGCCTGCCCCTTCTGACGCAGGCGGAAGAAGAAATCCCCACCATCGTGACCGTTGTCCCCGCGCCCGACCAGACCAAGGCGGAGCGCCCGGCGTGCTTCCCTGACCCTGCTGACCAGTACATCGCCCTCCCCGAAACGGAGAATTTCGCGCTCAATAAGGAAGTTATTTCCGGCGCGCATGCCGACGTGTACGTCAGCCGAAACGTCAACGACGGCAAAACCGATACCTACTGGGAAAGCAAAGGATTCCCGGCGGAAATGCTCATCGTGCTGGGCGAAACGCATACCATCTCGACCGTCGCGGTCTGCCTGAATCCATCCGCCATCTGGGAGGCGCGCATTCAGGAAATCGCCGTTCTCGTCAGCCAGGACGGCGAAAACTTTACCGAAGTTGCACCCGCCACGCAGTACCAATTCGACCCTGCGACGGGCAATCGTATCCGCATTGATTTCGATAGCGTAGAGGCCAGCTTCGTCAAGGTTGTGTTCACAATGAATTCCGCCTCCCGCACCGACGGCGCGCAGGCAGCGGAAATCTGCGTTTACTGATAGGAGAAAATCACGATGCAATATCAAGGCATTATCTTCGATTTGGATGGCGTTCTCTGCTCGACCGACGAGTACCACTACCGCGCGTGGAAGACGCTCGCGGATCGGCTCGGCATCCCCTTCGACCGCGAACGCAACGGCCTTTTGCGCGGGGTCAGCCGCATGGACAGCTTGAACATCATCCTCGAAAAAAGCGACAAGGCGTACTCGCAGGATGAGAAAAACGCGATGGCGGAGGAGAAAAACACGCGCTATCGGCAGTTGCTGAACCAAATGTCGCCCGCTGATTTGTCGGGCGACGTGAAGCGCACGCTGGATACCCTGCGCGCACGCGGCTTGAAGCTGGCGATTGGCTCGTCGAGCAAGAACACGCCGTTCATTCTGGAGCGGATGGGGCTGGATGGCTTTTTCGACGCGGTGGCGGATGGAAACTGCATCACGCACTCGAAGCCGAACCCGGAGGTGTTTTTGAAGGCGGCGGAGATGCTGGGCTTGAAGCCGGAGCAGTGCGTGGTGGTGGAGGATGCCCACGCGGGGGTGGAAGCCGCCAAAGCGGGCGGGTTTGCCTGCGCCGCCATGGGGGACGCCAAGGAGGACGCGCGCGCGACGTATCATCTGGGGAAACTGTCGGACTTGCTGGAGTATGTAGGGTAAAAAGAGCAATCAGGCAGGAGACGACCTCATCCGACTTCGCTTTCCCCAAGGGGGAAGGTGCCGATCGCAGTCGTCGGGTGAGGTCGTTTCCCCGAAACAGCTTCCATAGAACCGAAATTTCCGCACCCGAAAACCTGCAATCCGTAGCAGGAAAAACGCAGTGCAGCCGCGAATTCCCTCCATGAATACCGCATGGAGGGACGTTTTGAACATGAGGAGGAATACACGGATGAATACGGTGATTGAGCGAACGGGCTTCGACCCGGCGCAGGACGCGGATAACGGCAACCGCTTTCTGACGGGCAATGGGTATATGGGCGTTCGCGGGACGATTGGCGAAGCGGGCGTGCAGCAGATGACCGCTGTCAACCTCGCGGGCATCCACCATCAAAAGGGGCAGGGCTGGGAAGAGCCGCTGAATGCCCCGAACCCGCTGTATGTCGCCGTGAAAGGCGTGTCGCTGCCGGAAAATGCCGATCGGCTTACGTCGCACCGCCTCGCGCTCGATATTGCCGACGGCGTGTTCACCCGCGAAAGCACGTTCAAGGCGGATGCGGGGGAAATCACCATCCGGCAGGAACGGTTCTGCGCGATGGAACGGGTGCATCTGCTTGCACAGCGTGTGACCATCACGGCGACACATGACTGCATCGTCACCATTGCGTTCGGCGTGGACGAAAACGTCTGGGACATCCACGGCCCGCATTACGAGACGCTGACGCTGACAGAATCGGACAGCGTCGTCGCCCTGACCGGCGAAACGGATGATCACCAGCGCGTCTGCACGGCGCTTCGGTGCAGCTGCACGGACGGCGAAATCACGCACGGCGGCGTTCGGACGGCGCAAATCGCGCTTCGGGCTGGTCAGCCGTGGCAGCTGGATGAGGTCGCCGCGGTGTACACTACCAGCGACGGCGACGAACCGGAAGCATCCGCCATGGAAGCGGCAGAAAATGCTCCGGCGTATGATGCTTTGCGCGAAGAACAGCGGGCGGCGTGGGCGGCGCTCTGGCAGAAAGCGCGGGTGACGATTGAAGGCGACGCGCGCGCGGAGTTCGCGGTCAATTACTCGATGTACCACCTGATGAGCATCGCGCCGCGGCATCGGGCGGCGCTGTCGGTGGCGGCGCGCGGGCTGTCCGGGCAGACGTATAAGGGCGCGATTTTCTGGGATACGGAGATGTTCATGCTGGATTTCTATCTGGCGTGTATGCCGGAGGTGGCGCGGCACTGCCTGGAATACCGCGTGCAGACGCTGCCGGGCGCGCTGGATAAGGCGAAATCCTACGGCTATGCGGGCGCGTTCTATGCGTGGGAGAGTGTCGAGGGCGGCAAGGATGCCTGCACGGACTACAACGTCACCGACGTGTTCACGGGTCGACCGATGCGCACGTTCTTCCGCGATACGCAGGTGCACATCAGCGCTGCCGTCGTGTACGGACTGCGGAAGTACACGCAGTACACGGGGGATGATTCGCTGCTGCAAAGCGGCGGCGCGCGCGTCGTGCTGGAGTGCGCAAGGTTCTATATGAGCCTGATTTCCAAGCGCATCCTCAGCGACACCTATGATTTGCTGGATGTGATGGGCCCGGACGAGTACCACGAGCATGTGAAGAACAACGCCTACACCAACGAAATGGCGCGGATGACGCTGAATTACGCGGTGGAAGTCTGCCGGAAGTACCTGCCGGAGACGGACGCGGCGGAACTGATGCACTTTGCGGATGCCGCGAAGCACTTGAAGCATCAAACGCCTGACCCGAAAACCGGGCTGATTGAGCAGTTCGACGGCTACTTCAAGCTGGAAAACGTGCTCGTGCCGGAGGTGCGCAGCCGCCTGATTGACCCGCGCGAATACTGGGGCGGCGCGTATGGCGTGGCGGCGCAGACGCAGGTCATCAAGCAGGCGGACGTGATTGCCCTGCTGTACATGCTGGGGCAGTACCCGGCGGACATCATCGCCGCGAATTATGATTACTATGAGCCGCGAACCGAGCATGGCAGCAGCCTGTCCGCGTGCATGTACGCCCTGTGCGCGTGCGCAATCGGGCGTCCGGCGGCAGCGTATCCGCTGTTCCTGAAATCCGCCGAGGCGGATATTGTCGGCGGCGGCAAGCAGTGGGCGGGGCTGGTGTACATTGGCGGCACGCATCCGGCGGCGGCGGGCGGCGCGTATATGGTGCTGCTCTATGGCTTCTTGGGGCTGCGGTTCGAGAACGGTCAGCCGACGCTGCATCCGCGCCTGCCGGAGGGATGGAAGAAAGTGCAGCTGCAAGTACATTGGCAGGGCAAAGACTGGCTGCTGACGGCGGAAGAAGGGCAGCAGACATGACAATCGCCCACTATCACCTGCCCGGCCTGTTCGAGTTTTACGAACTGTATTGCCGATTTTTGCCGCTCTACCGAAACCATCCGGAATATTTCTATGATTGGTGCGACATCGGCTCGATTTACGGCGCACCGGCGGATTGCCTGTGGGGCGGCGGGCGCGTCGGGTCGGGGGAGGCAAGCGCGCGGGACGTGCTGGCGCTGATGCGTGATTACGGCATTTCGCCGCGCCTGACGTTCAGCAACTCCCTCCTGCGCGCGGAGCATCTGCGTGATGCGCGCTGCAATGCGCTCTGCCAGATGCTGAACGACGGCGGGAATGGCGGCGTGATTCTCCATTCGGATTTGCTTCTGCGCTATTTGCAGAAAATGTATCCGAACTTGTATTTCGTGTCCTCAACGACGAAGGTGCTGACATCGTTTCCCGACTTGCAGGCGGAACTGGAACGAGCGGAATTCCGCTATGTCGTGCCGGATTTCCGCCTGAATCACGCGCTGGAGAAGCTGAATGCCCTGCCGCAGGGGCAAAAGGACAAGGTGGAGTTCCTCTGCAACGAGTGCTGCTATTTCGGCTGCCGCGACCGCCGCGCGTGCTACGAAGCCGTCAGCCGGAAGAACCTCGGCGAAGGCGGCGACGAGCACCGCTGCCACGCACCGGACGCAGCGGGCGGCTACCGCTTCTCCAAGGCGATGGAGAATCCGGGCTTTATCGGGGTGGCGGATATTCAGCAGACGTATCTGCCGATGGGCTTTGAGAACTTCAAGATTGAGGGGCGCGAGTTGGGCAGCGCGCTGGTGCTGGAATTCCTGCTGTACTACCTGACGAAGCCGGAATGCCAGCTGAAAGTGCGGGAGGAAATCTATCTGGATAACATGCTGGACTTGTTCTGATTGCAATCAAAAACAGCCTGCGGAATTCGTCCACAGGCTGTTTTGATACTTTTTTCGGATTTTGCTGCGCGAACTATTGGGTTCTTCACGGAAACTTGGGGGAAGAGCAGCTTGGGGGCGCGTCTGCGGACGCGCAAAGTTACTGGCAG
>OLPA01000968.1_pt1 | contig 25529 bp, 16 predicted proteins | sample 1672811 | NCBI WGS metagenome assembly OLPA01 (sample SAMEA3136726, study PRJEB25190) | human gut metagenome | biome: human gut; feature: human-associated habitat; material: faeces | place: Austria | collected 2013
AGAAATTAAATGCGGAAAGTGTGGCAATGTTTTTCAAGAGAAACAAATACATCGAATTATAAAAAATAATAAAATATATTGTCAAAATTGCCTTAAAAAATTAAGCAAATTAGGTTCACTTGAATATGGAAAGAAGATTAAATATAAAGATGTTGAATCTGAATTTCAAAATAAAGGTTATCAATTAGTTGATAGAATATATAAAAATTGTGATACCAAGATGATATGTAAAGATGAAGAAAATTATTTATATGTATCATCTTATAGAAATATTAAATCAAATTTATCATTGCCAAAATTTAGCGTTAGGAATCCTTTTACTATTAAAAATATTAAAAATTATATTACAAGAAATGATTTATCTTGTAAAATTTTAACAAAAGATTATATCGATTCGGAACATAAAATGAGTTTTAAGTGCAATTGTGGTAATGATTTTCAAACAAGCTTGATTGGATTTCTAGCTGGAAAAAACACTTGTGATAAATGCGGAAAATCAATTTCACGAAATGAAGAAAAAATTGAAAATCTTTTAAATAATAAAAATATCAAATACATTAAAGATTGTTTGTATAAGCATAAGTTACGATTTGATTTTGCGTTATTTAAAAAGGATAAATTATTCTTATTAGTTGAAGTAGATGGAGAGCAACATTTTAAACCTTGCACTTTTGGGGGCATATCAGAAGAGCAAGCAAATAAAAATTATGAAGAACTAATTATTAGAGATACTATAAAAGATGAATATGCTAAAAATAATAATATAAAATTATTAAGATTACCATATTATTCATTTAAAAATGGAGATTATAAGGAAATATTAGAAAAGGAATTAAAATTATCATAAATTAAACATATTATGAATTTACGATTCATAATGAACATAATTGAATGGATGAAGATACTCAAGCTTATGATGCAACACTAGAATCTATTAAAGGTAATATTTATGACCTTACTGGGGTTAGTATCATGCAAGACGCTGATACATATAAATCAACTTATGATGTATTAAAAGATATTGCAAAAGTTTGGGATAAATTAACAGACAAACAAAGAGCTGGAACGCTTGAAAATTTATTTGGTAAAAGACAAGCGAACATTGGTTCGGCAATTATTCAAAATTTCAGCCAAGCAGAAAAAGCCGTAGATATGATGGCTAATTCTGCTGGTTCAGCCGAGCAAGAATTTGCGAAAGCACAAGAAGGTATTTCATATAAACTAAATGCCTTAAAAGAAACATCAGTAGGTATTTGGCAAAACTTAATTGATAGCGATGCTATTAAAACTGGTGTTGATACCCTAACTGGATTGTTAGGTATTTTAGATAAATTAACTAGTGCATTAGGTACTATTGGTACTATAAGTGTTGCTGGTGGAATTTTTGCTTCATCAAGAGGGTTTAATATCTTTGATGAAATAAAAAAATACCAAGAAGAACAAAGTTTATTTAAAAAAGGATCTAGTCGTTTAGATATGGCTAAATCATTTAGCAATAGTATTGATTTATTCAATAATGGAGAAGATATTGATAATATTGCTAATATGACTGATGCGCTAAAAAAATATTTAAGCAATTGTGAGGTCGGAGAAGCTAATGTTCAAGGATTTGCGAACAGTCAATCTTCATTAATTGGTAAAGTAAAAAATTCAATTAGTGAATTTGGTGGCGCTGGAAATGCAATAAAAAGTTTTGCTAGTAGTTTAGCAAGCGCAGCAATTACTGCTGGTGCTTTTGCATTAGTTGGAGTAGCTATTTCTGCAACGTTGGATGCTATTGATAAACAAATTAATAAGCAAAAATATTTAGAGGAAGATGCTAATAACGCTGTTAATAAATATCAAGAAACAGCAAGTAAATTAGAAGAAGTTAATACACAATTAAAAGAAAATAAAGCTAGAATTAAAGAAATTAAATCACAAGGTAAATTAACTTATACCGATAAAGCAGAAATTAACAAATTAGAAAAAGCTAACACTCTATTAGAAGAACAAAAAAAACTATTAAAGAAACAAAAAAATAAAGATCAAGAAGATTCGGCTTTAAAAACCGCAAAAGCTTTAAATAATAAATTTTCAATTAATGGAAGATATGATGGATATGCTAGTATTCTTTCTAAAGAAGGAAAAGAGAAAAGCAAGAAAGAAGTTAACTTATCCAATACTGGTAATAAACCATTAGCTAGTGATTATAATTGGGTTCAAGATGATATTGGTAACAATTTGCAAATTTATAAAACTGAAAAATCAAAAATGAATTCTAAAAACATTAAAAAGAATTCTAAAATTTATAAAAAAGCAAAAGAAAATGTCGATAAAGCAGAAGAAAATTTAAACCAAAATTTATCAGATATTAATAAAGCGTTACTTACTATGAATGACTCTTATAGTAATATTTCAAAGAAAGAGAAGAAAGGTCAATCACTTACTTCTAATGAAAAGCAAATAAAATCTGATTATGAAAATTTAAGAGATTTATACAAAGAAGTTAGTTTAACAGTTGATCCTGATAACTACAAATCTTTAAAGATGTCTGAAATTTTAGATACAAAAGATATTGAGTTTACAAAAGAAGAATTAATGTCTCTTGCAAAAAATGGTGGATTAGATGCTTTAGATTTAACAAAATTCGATAATTTAAATCAAGCATTAAAAGATTCTGGTATATCGGCTAAAGAATTCAAAGAAGATATGAAAGCTTTAGTCGACGATGATTCGTCAGTTATCTCTGACCATACAACTAGAATTAATGAATTATCAGGTGCATTAGATAATGCTGATGATGTATTGAAAGATTTTAATACTGCATTAGAAGAATCAGCTAGTGCTACTGGTATGTCTGGTGAAGCAATTCAAAATGTTAAAGCTATGTTTGCTAAATTAGATGGTTATGATCAAGGTACTTTGTTTGAAAATACAGCAAATGGTGTACGTTTAAATAAGGATGCTTTAAGAGAATTAACCGCTGAATATGAAGCAAATCAAAAATTAGCATATGCGAATGAATTACAACGATTAACAGATGATTATAATAAAACAACAGTTGCAATTGATAATTGTACGGATGCTAAAAAGAAATCAAAGTTAATAGATCAACAAAGTAGTCTTGCATCGCAGATCGAACAAATATCGCAGTTGGCATCTCAATATGATGGACTTACATCGGCTTATTCTAAATGGGAAAGTGCAATGTCAGGTTCTGAAGAGGGTGACACATATGATAGTGTTCGTGATAAGCTTGATGATATTAAAAAGCTATATGAAGATGGCGATGTAGGTACTAATAAATTTAGAACTTCTGCCCAATTAATGACAAATAAAGATTTAACAACTGCAAGTATTGATGAAGTTGTAGATGCTTATGAAAAAGGCATTGGCAAAATGGAACGTTATTTCAAAGAAGGAACTGATGGAACAGAAAACTTCTTAAAAGACGTTCAAAAAGTCAATAAAGAATGGGCACACATGAATGATGACGGTACTTGGGAATTAAATTTTCAAAGTGACAAAGATGTAGCTGATGCTTTAGGAATTAATGTTGAAAGTGTTCAACAAATTTTAAGAAAACTATCAGATCAAGGTTTTGAAGTAAATATTGAAACTGATAGTGCAACTGAAAATATTCTTTCTTTAAAAGAAAAAGCTGAAGAAGCTTCTCAATCATTAAAGGAAAGCTTAGGTAAAAAATTTGATATTGATATTGAAGCTGGCTCACTTGATGATATTAATAAACAAATTGACAAGTTAGATGAACAAATAAAAATAACTTCAGATTCTTCTGATTTAGAAGATATGAAATCAGTAATGAGTTATTTGATTGAGCAAAAACAATCATTAGAAGCCCCTACTTTTATGTCTATTGATACTTCTACTTTAACTGGTGATGTTCAAGCCGCTGTTACATTATTACAACAATATCAACAAGCAGTTAATGAAGTTGAAAAGAATAAAAAGTTAGATATAGATACAACTGATGCTCAAAAGAAAGCAGACAAATTATTAGGTCAAATTGCTGGTTTAAGTGATAATACTAAAAAAGCCATTGGTATTGATGTTAAATTAGACGAAAAAGGCATTGCCAAAGGATTGAAAGATAAATCTATCAATGTCAAAGAAAAAGTCGAAGGTGGAGATAAGGTAAAACAAGCAGGTAAAGACCTTAATAAGATTAAAGATAAAAGCGCAAAAGTAACAATAAAAACCAGTGGTAAAAAGACACTTGAAAGTATTAAAAAAACCTTAAAATCTCTTACAGACAAAACAATTACTGTTACTACAAAACAAGTTACTGAAAAGTCTGATAGTAAAAGTAGTAAAAAAGGTAAATCTAACTTACGTGGTTCAGCATATTCAGGAGGATCTACTGGTAATTGGACTATAGGGTTTAACGGTCGCTCTTTAGGGGGTGAGGTTGGTAGAGAACTCCTTGTTGATTCAAAGACTGGTAGATGGAGAACTATTGGAGATAATGGAGCAGAGTTCTTTACTCATAATAGTACTGATATTATATTTGACCATGAACAAACTGAAGATTTATTAAATGATGGTTATACTAATTCTTATGGACATTCTTTCTTAAATGGTACAGCTTTTAAAAAAGGAACAAAAAAAGCTTCTAGCAAACTAAAAAAAGTAATTTCTTCTGTTTCTAAAGCTGGCTCAAAAGCAAGAGGTAAATTACCAAAAACTTCAAGCAGTAGTAAAAAATCTAAAAAATCTAAAAAGTCTAAATCTTCTAGTTCATCAAGTTCTAGAGGTAGAAGTGGTGATTCTTCAAGTTCTGATAATTCATCTAGTGAAAATTCATCGGAAACTTTTGATTGGGTAGAACGTGCTTTAAATGCTGTTGATAGAGTTGTTAAACGATTAGAAACTGCTATTAATAATATTTATAGAGATTGGTCTGATCGAAATTCTAAAATCGGAGAAGAATTAAGTCAATTAACCGCCCAAATGAATTATTATCAAAGTGGTTATAATACTTATATGGCAAAAGCCAATGCTGTACCATTAGCTGAAAATTATAAACAAATGGTTAGAGATGGTAATTGGAGTATTCAAGATATTACTGATGAAAACCTTAAGTCTCAAATCAATGAGTACAAGCAATGGTATGATGCTGCAATGGAATGTAATGATAAACTCGAAGAAATTCGAGAAAATATCGGTGCAACATATAAGAAAGCATTTGATAATATTGCTAAAGAATATGAAAATCGTATTAAACAATTAGAAGCAAGTATCACAAATTTAGAAAATAAATTTGACTTATCTAAATACCAAAGTAATGGTATGAATGATAATTACTTAACTTCTCAAATTGATTTATACGATGCCAAAGCTAATCAATTAGTTAATGAAATTGCAAATCTTGAACAAAAGATGAGAGAAGCTTTAAATTCAGGATATGTTGGCAGATATTCTGAAGGTTATCAAGAAATGGAATCTACTGTTGCTGATTTAAAGAACCAATTAGTAGAAGCCGAAAAATCAATTTCTGAAACTTATGAAAAGATTTTTGATAATGTAACAACTAAATATGAACAACAAACTAAATATTATCAATCATATATTGATATTTTAGATAAAAGTCAAACTTTAGCAGCAACTAAAGGAATTATGGCTAGTGAATCATATTATGAAAATATGATTAAATATCAACAACAAAATATCGATAATATGAAAGCTCAGGAAGAAGCATTAATTAATTCATTAGAAAAAGCTATGGCTGATGGTTCAGTAAAACAAGGTAGTGAAAAATGGTTCGAATTTCAAGATGCTATTCATGGCGTTCAAGAAGATTTAGTTGAAGCCAATAATACATTAGAAGAATTTAAAAATAATATTAGAGATATTAAATGGGATAGATTTGACTATCTACAAGATGAAATATCTAAAATAACTGAAGAAGCTAAATTCTTTGAAGATTTATTTGATAATGAAACTTTATATGATAAAGATACTGGTAAAAACACTCAATATGGCGATGCTATGATGGGATTACATGCAGTATCTTATGAAACATATAAAACACAAGCTAAAGATTACGCTAAAGCTATCAAAGAATTAGATGAAGCTTACAAAGATGATAGTTTAAATCAAGATTATCTTAATAGACGTGATGAATTAGTTAAATCACAACGAGAATTCATTTTAAATGCTCAAGATGAAAAGAAAGCAATTAAAGATTTAATTGAAAATGGTTATAACGCTCAACTTGATGCTTTAAAAGAATTAATTTCTAAACGCAAAGATTTATTATCGCAAGAAAAAGATTTATACAATTATGAAACTGAAATTGCCAAAAAGACACAAAATATTTCTGAATTACAAAAGAGATATGATGCAGTCCGTGGTGATACTAGTGAAGAATCACAAAAGAATATTCAATCATTAAAGAAAGATTTACAAAATGCTAAAGATGAATTACAACAAACTGAATATGAAAAATATATCAGTGATCAACAAGCAATGCTTGATAATTTAGCAACTGATTTTGAAGATTGGATAAATAATAGAATGGACACTATTGATGGTGAATTTGAACAAGTAATTGCCGATATTAATTCAAACGGAAGTTCAATTAGTGAAACTATTAATAGTGCCGCAACTGCTAATGGTTATACATTAAGCACTGCGTTTAATGATATTTTCAATAGTAAAGATGGAACATTGATTACTGAATTTGGTAATAGAATGGGAACATTACAAACTGCTATTGATAGTATTCGTGCTGGTGTTGAATATATGTATAAACAAGCTAAAGCTGAAGCGGACAGAAAAGCTGCTGAACAAAAAGCTAAAGAAGAAGCAGAAAGACAAGCACGTGAAGCCGCTGAAAGAAAGAGACAAGCCGAATTAGCTGCCCAACAAGCTGCCGCAGCGGCTGCTGCTCAACAACAACAGCAACAACAAAACAGAAGAAATATATTTACATACAAGGCTGATTCGTATCCTAAGGGAAAATTGAATAAATATGGGTCGGTCGTTGACGCCCTAATTATTGGGGAAATTCGTTATAAATACATGGAAATAACGAAGAAAATCTTTTCTAATATACGGTGAAACTCTAGAGATAGACAACGCCTAGGAAGTATTATTTATAACTAAAAAATAAAATTTGAAAACAATAATAAAAACAAAATCATTTTATACTTGGTGTATAGAAAATGATTATATAGAAATAATAAATAGATGGGATTATGATAAAAACATAATTTCACCCAAAGAAATAAGTTATAGAAGTAATAAAAAATTCTATTTCAAATGTCCAAGAGAACTACATGAAAGTAAACCATTTATGTTAAGCAATATTACAAAACCAGATAGAAAAACACGTGTGGTTTTAAGATGTGATAAATGTGAGTCTATTGGACAATATTTAGTAGATAATTTTGGAGAAAGTGGAATAAATAATTATTGGTCAACAAAAAATAATGTTGATCCTTTTTTAATTCCAAAAGGAACAGCGAAAAAGTATTATATTAAATGTCAAAAAAATAGAGAACATTCTGATTATTTGACAACTATGAATAATTTCATAAACGGCAATAGATGCCCTTATTGTAATAGCAAAATAATTTATTACAAAGACAGTTTTGGGTATTGGGCTGAAAATAATATTGATAATTTTAAAAATAAGTATTGGGATTTAAGTAATCATGTTGATTACTATGAATTATCCACTCAAACAAAACAAAAAATTAAAATCAAATGTCAAGAAAAAACTTATCATGGTGTGTATGAAATATCTTGTGATAATTTTTACAAGGGAAGAAGATGCCCTTATTGTGCTGGAAAAAAGACACATAAATATGATAGTTTTGGATATAAATATCCTGATTTATTAAAATTTTGGAAATATGAAATGGGTTCACCATATGAAATCTTGCCAATGAGCAACAAAAAAGTAACTTTTAACTGTGAAAAACATGGTGATTTTACTATGATAATGTGTGATTTTACAGAAAGCTATTATCATTGCCCTAAATGTGCTGAAGATAGTAAGATTTCTTCGTATGAACAAATGGTTCAAAATTATCTAAATGATAAGAATATAAAATTTCTTACAGAATATGATTGTAATATTTCACCTATAAATCCTAAAACTGGTAGAATGTTACCTTATGATAATGAGTTAATTGATTATAAAATTATAATTGAAGTTAATGGTGCGCAACATTATCAAAATAAAACTATATGGTTTGGCAAAACTGAAGAAGAACAAAAATATCATTTTGAATACCAAAAATGGAAAGATCAATACAAAAAAGAATATGCCATAAAAAAGGGATATAAATTTCTTGAATTACCTTATTGGATGTTCAATGATGATACATATATTAAAGAAATGGAGAAAGTTATAAATAATACACCTACAACGACTAAATGAAAAGACGTTATATAACATCATATGACGATGCAATAGTCTGAGCACGCACTATAATCTAATAATGAAATGTGTGAAGAGAGGTCAAGTGTAAAGACACTTTAAAGAAGAACCTATCTCGCCTACTTTTATAGTAGGTCATAAAAGTAACAGAATGAAAATATGTAAATATGGACTCTAGTTTTGGTAAACGTGCGCAATATTATTCAGCATTAGGTGGAAGTGGAGCTTATACTGGTTCGACTTCACAAAACAACTGGTTATTATCACAAGTACGATCTATTTTTGGATTTGCACAAGGTGGCGAAATTGGAGCATTAAAAAGTATAATTAAAGGTAATGGAGATGATTCATTAGCTATTAATACATTCAAGCAAGGTGAAAAGATTATTCCTTTAAATCGTGTTCCTGAATGGGATAAATTAATTGCTACACTCCCTACTCTTAATACTGCGCTTGATAATTCATTCGGTCAATCAAGTGTTGAAGTTGGACAAATTCAAATTACCTTACCTAATGTTAAAAACTATCAAGACTTTAAAAATGCACTTATTAAAGACGATAAATTTAATAATGCGGTTGCTACAATGCTTGATAGTAAATTAAATAATAAAAATAGTTTTAATAAACTAAAATTCAAATAAAATGTAGATTTTAGGACTTGAAAATGAAGGCAATAATTCCCTATTTTTAGGATTTTAATTTGCCTTCATTTTTTACATTTTTGGAGAAATAAATGAGAAAAACCAAGGAAGAAATTTTAAAAGACAAACTCGCCAAAAAAGACGAGGAAATTAGAAAATTAAAGGAAGAATTATCTAAAGCTCAAAATGAATTGGATTTAGCCAGATTATCTAACGAATTGGTTAAAGTTAAAGCAGATGAAATGATGAATACTTGTGAGAAAACTATGATCACATTCAACGATTCATTAAAAGAATTAGATGGTTTAAAAAAAGAATATAAAAAGACGATTGAAGAAATGAAAGAAACTCAATCAAATCAAAAAAAAGATTATAAGAGTCTTATAAAAAAAATAAGAAAACGTAAATAAAACAGTAAAGGATGTGATAGATATGAATGAACGTAGTTTTATTTTTAATAATAGAAGTTTAAGTGATTTAGGAATGATGATCTGTTATTTTGACTCTGTAGATAATATTGAAACTGTAGAATCCCCTACTATCACATTCAATGTTGTTCAAAATAATAGCAATGATTCTTTTAGACCAACTTATACATCTTATGATGGTACTTTAGAAAGTAATGAGATTGGTATTTGTAAAATTGATTGTACTGGCAATAATAGATTCTTTACTAGAGATGAGGTAAGAGAAGTCTATAGATGGTTAGATACTAAAAGCTTTAGAAAATTTACTATTCAAAATGATGATATGTTTGAAGATATTTATTTTATAGGTGGTTTTACTCAAATCAATCAAGTTAAACATTTTGGAAATGTTTTAGGATTCAAAATAAAATTTACTTCACAATATCCTTATGGATTATCTGAAGATATTAGATATGCTAAAACAATTACTGAAAATGATAATACGTTTAATGTTGTTAATAATAGCGATGATGTTAAACCAGTTTATCCTTCAAATTTGAAAATTACAATCATGAAAGATGGTAATTTAACAATCAAGAATTCATTAGATAATGAAATGTTTGGAATAAAGAATTGTCTTAATGGAGAAACAATTACTGTTGATTGTATCAGTAAAATTATTGAAACCGATAAAAGAGATCATGATATTTTTAATGATTTTAATTATAATTATTTTAGACTTTTACGAAACGATGATACTGATAATAATAAATTAACTGTAAGTTTACCTTGTAAAATTGAATTTGTAGTTAATGAACCTAGAAAGGTAGGATTTATTTAATGAAATTACCTTTTAAAGATGGAAATTTGTTGGATAAATTCCAATTAAAATTATCTAATAAAGAATTAAAAAAACTAGATGAAATTAGCAATGTCTATGAGTTATCATTTAGTGAAAATTATAATTCACAACAAGAAGTCAGTTGTGTAGTATATAAAACATTAGACAATAAAGAATGTAATGTTTGGGATAAATTATTAGACTTTGCAATAGTTTACCTTAAAGAAACTGATACATATTATGAAATTAGAGTATCTGTTGAAGAAACTGATACTTTAAAGAAAACATTAACTTTAACTTCTCTATGTGAAGCTGAATTAAGTACAATCATGTTATATGACATTGAAATCAATACGGATGATGATATTGATAGAGAAGGTTACACTATACCTTCTGTTTTATATAGAGAAAATAATCCAAAAGCTTCTATATTAAATAGACTTTTAGATAAAGCACCACATTATCATATTGGTCATGTAGATACTTCTTTGAAGAATATTCAAAGAAGTTTTTCTTTTGATAACAAAAGTATTTATGATGCTTTAATGGAAATTGCTGAGGAAATTAAATGTTTATTTATATTTGATACTACAACAAGAACTATTAATTGTTATGATTTATTATCGTATTGTTTAGATTGTGGTAATCGTGAAGATATGGATGATATTTGTCCTAAATGTGAAAGCAACAATATTGTTAAGCCATACGGAGCTGACACTGGAATCTATATAGATGTTAATAATTTAGCTGAGCAGATTACTGTTGATGAAGATAGTGATAATGTTTTTAATACATTGAAATTAAAGGCTGGAGATGAGTTAATGACAGCCACTATTAGATCATTAAATCCTAATGGTACTGATTATTTATATTATTTCAATCAACAAACTTTGGATAGCATGCCAAAATCATTATCTGAAAAATTATTATCTTATAATGAATTAGTAGATGATTATTCTAAAAACTATGTTTTAAACATTACAGATGATAGCTTAATTTCAAACTATAATGCACTTGTTTCTAAATATAATGGTTCGGCTTATGCTCAATATCAATACAACGAAGATAATGAAAAAGTACTAACAAATAATAGTTTCTTACCTATTGATAAAACTAAAAAAGGTTATAGTAACTTAACTTCATTGTATTTTGATGTTGTTGATTTTAATTTATATCTTGAATGCTCTTTAATGCCAACAACGATTAAAGAGGCTCAATCTGCTAAGGAAGATATTATTAATTTAACAGCTGAAAATTTAAGTCCATTAGCATTGTCTGAACTTAAATTTTCTACAAATCAAACAACTGTAGAAAATGCAATTAAAGCTTTTAGTAGAATTTTTACTTATGCTACTTATAAAATTACAGTTGCTACTTCATCATGGGATTATGTTGGTGATGATGGTGATACTGGATTTCATTATGGCGAATGGATTGGTACTATTACATTACAAAGTTACTCTGATGAAACCGATAATGCTACTACGGATGTTTTAAGAATAACAGTAACAGATAATTATGAAAAATTCTTATCTCAAAAGATTAGAAAACAAATTATTTCATCTAATGAATCTTTGGGTGGTATTTACGATTTAGTAAGTATCGATATTTCTGAAGATTTAACAAAATTTAAAAATGCAATTAAATATTATTCATTAGAAAGATTAAACTCATTTCATGATGCTTATAGATCGGCTTTAGATAGTTTAATTGAAGTCGATCAAGCAAGCGAAGAAGCGGATTTTTATAATGCTTTATATATTCCCTACTATAATAGATGGACAGCTATTGATGAAGAATTAGGAGCTAGAAAAGCTGAAATTGATTTGATTACTAACATCAGTGATATTATTGATGGATTAAAAGTAGAAATTCAAGAAGCATTGGATTTTAAAAAATATCTTGGTGATGATAATTGGACTGTATTTTGTTCTTATAGACGTGAAAGTGTCTATGAAAACTCAAATTATATTAGTACTGGTTTAAGTAATGCCGAATTAATTGATAATGCTAATAAATTCATGGATGTTGCAAAAAAAGAATCAATTGAAGCTGGTACACCTCAAATAACACTTTCAATTTCAATGAGTAATATTTTTGCTAGAAAAGAATTTGAAAAACTTATTGACAATTTTACCGTTGGGAATTGGATAAGATGTAAATGTAATGGTTATTTATACAAATTACGATTAACAAAAATCCAAATTGACACTGAAAGTTTAGATAATTGTGGTGTTGAATTTTCTTCTTTAAGAAAAAGATATAATTGTTTAAGTGATACTCAATCAATTCTTGATAATGCAAAAAGTATTTCAAATTCATATTCATATGTATCTTCACAGGTAGATAAGTCTAAAAAAGCTACAACTATTGTAGAAAATTGGTTTGAACGTGGTCTAGATGCGACAATGAAAATTTATAACGATGCTAATAATCAAAAAGTATCATTTGATATGAATGGTTTATTAGTGAGAAGTTATGATGATATTGATAATGTGTTTGATGATCACCAATTAAAAATGATTAACGCTGGAATTGCTATTACTAATGATAATTGGAAAACAGTAAAAACTGCATTAGGTAAATATTATTTTACTGATCCTGAAACTGGTGAAAATAAAATTGCTTATGGGTTAAATGCTGAAACATTAATAGGTAATTTAATTGTCAGTAAGACATTAAAATTATATAGTAAAAACGGATATAATAGCTCTATTTTTGATGATAATGGTTGGGATATTGTTACTAGACCAGTTGATGGTAAATATAGTGATAAGATTTTTAGCATTAGTAAACTAGAAACTGATGGAAATAAGAAAAAATTATTTTATTTAGATAATGATGGTGAGCTAATAATTAATACTAGCCAGATTAATATGATTGCAGAAAAGGCTAATAAAGTACAAGATGCGATTGATTTAGCTGGTGAAGGTGTAATTAAAACTGAATTAGAATATTATTTATCTACTTCAGAAACCCAATTATTAGGCGGTTCTTGGTCGATTACTTCTCCTACATGGAAAGAAGGATATTATGTTTGGGTACGAACAAAAATGTACTATAAAAATGGTACTGAACCAAGTTATTCTAATCCTTCATGTATTTCAGGTGCACAAGGTAAAAATGGTGTTGGAATTAAAAGTATTACATCACAATATGCTAAATCTACTTCTAATGTGACTGCGCCAACAACTGGTTGGCAAGATACTTGCCCTACTGTTGAGGAAAAAAATTATATTTGGACAAGAAGTCATATTGAATGGGATGATGGTGCTTCTTCAAATACTGTGCCTACTTTAAGTACATTAGCAAAAGGTTTATCAGATGCAATTGCAAGTATTAAAATCAATACTAATAATATCGAATCTAAAGTATCTAAAACTGATTATACAGGTACTACAATCTCATCATTAATCAATCAAGATGCTAATACGATTTTAATTAAAGCTAGTAAAATTGATTTAGTTGGAAAAGTAACATTCAAATCTTTTGATAAGGATGTTCAAAACAAACTATCTAACGCAACTGAAAACTCATCTAATGCTTTGAATAAAGCTAATGAAGCTAATAATAATTCAAATTCCGCCCTTGATAAAGTAACTGAATTAGAAAATAAAGCTAATAATGGTGACTTTGATGGGCGTGGTGTCGAATCTACAAAAATAGAATACAAAGTTACTGATGACGGAATTACAACACCTTCAAACGAAGGATGGTCAACCACTTTTCCTGTTGTGAGTGAAGATGATTACTTATGGACTAGAACTACTATTACTTATACAAGTGGTGATCCTAGTGTAATTTATTCAGTTTCACATATGGCAGTTAATGGTGATTCTATTATTGTAAAATCTATAGTTGTTACTTATGGTACATCAAAGAATCCTAATATTAAACCAACAAATTTCTCAACCGACATACCAGTAGCTAATCCTGGAGAATACTTATGGTGTAAAACTGTCACTACTTACTCAGATGGAAAATCCGTAGAAACTTACTCTTATGCTTTGCAAGGCAACGATGGTGACTCTCCTACTGTTTCTATTTCTAAAAAAGATAATATTACTACTATTACTATTGAAAATCCTGATGGTACAGTTACAACAAAAGAAATTTATGATGGTAATGCTGGAACTCCAGGTAAAAATGGAGATACAAGTTATTTTCATGTTAAATATAGTAATGATGCTGGTAAAACATTTACATCGCAAGATGGTGAAGTTATTGGTGAATATATTGGTACTTATGTTGATTTTAAATCAGAAGATAGTTTAGAGGTTACTAATTATACATGGGCAAAAATTAAAGGTGAAAATGGCGATAAAGGAGAAGATGGAACAAGCGTTTTTGTTAGATTAACTAAAACAACTTATGGAACATCTACTTCGGCTTCTATCAAACCTGCTTCATGGAGTACCACTATCCCTACTTCATTAGAACAAGGTACTTATTTATGGACTAAAATGTATATAGAATATACAGATGGTAAAACAATTGAATCATATAGTTATACTGTTCAAGGTAGAGATGGTAAAACTGGGAAAGGTGTAAAAAGTATTACAGGTCATTATTTAATTTCGGATCAAAATACTGGAATTAAAATCTCTACAAGTGGTTGGCAAGATACACCTCAAATTCCAACTACAACACAAAAATATCATTGGTACTATCAAACTATTACTTACACTACGGGCGAAGTAGAAAATACTGATCCTTGTATTATAGGTGTATATGGTGATACTGGACTTAAAGGTGATACTGGTAAAGGTATTAAATCAACCGTTACTGAATATTATTTATCTAACTCTAATACTGAATTGAAAGGAAGTTATTGGAGTAATATACCCCTTACTTGGTCATATGGAAAGTATTATTGGACAAAAGAATATATTACATGGACTGATAACACATCAACTTCTACTGATGCCGTATTGGCTAATGGGTTAAATGATTCTTTAATTGCATCATATAATGCTGAAAAAGCCGCAAATGATGCTGCTCAAAAAGCGTATGAAAGTGAACAAAAAATTGCTGCCTGGTGTGATGAAAATGACACTACTAAAATTGATGGTTCAAAAATATACACTGGAACAGTTTCTACTATTCAATTAAATGCAAATTCAGTTACTGCTGAAAAGTTAGCTGTAGATGCTATTAAATCTAGAAATTATATTAAAAATAACTCAGGTAGTTATTTAAGTCTTAAAGATGGTACATTTGATAGTAAATATTTTAAATGGGATGAAACTGGTAAGATAAACGCCACTAGTGGTGAAATTGGTGGATGGTTATTAGATTCAAAAAAAATATATAAGATTTCAAGCGAAGTAATTGATGAATCACAAAATGCAGTAACAACTTATTCCATTGAACTATCTACGATACCAAACGAAAGCGGTAGCGATACTGGTGGATCAATGTATTTAGCTTCAAAACAAGTTACTACAGCAGATACATATATTACTAATAGTAACCCAATGGGTTATCGTATTGTGAGCGGAGCTGAATTATCAAACGGTAGTATTTCAAATCAATATAAAATTTATGATAAAACTGCTGGATTACAAACAACATTCACTACTAGCATCAATACTGGTAGTCTTTTATTTGACACAATGTACAACTCTACACAACATTTAGCTGATATAAGTTTATCACCATATCAAGGTGGTTATTTTCGTATTGAAACTTCAACTGCTGCAATGATGATTAGTTCAAAAGAAGATTTAACAATCCAAACTACAGATGGAAACTTATTTCTTACTGGTGGAGGAAAAGATCATTTGGTTTATGCTTCTAAACCTGATACTGGATCACATGAAGTAGTAACAAACTGGAATTATGGACATCATATGTATTTAGATTGGACTGGTAGTTCAGTTTTTTGTCGTGTTGATGCTACAAACTTCACATTATCTCATAGTTCAGATAGAAGATTAAAAGATGATATTAATGAATTAGATGAAAAATTAATTAATACTTATATGTCTTTAAAACCATCAAGTTACGTATTTAAAGATGATGGTGCTTACCATAAAGACGGACATGAATTTGGTCTAATTGCTCAAGATATTATTCAAGCATTTACTGATAATGATTTGGATTTCAATGATTATACATTGGTTAATGTTGAAAACACATTAGATAATAAGCAAAAAGAAATTCTTGGTGGTGATGATCATTATTACAGTGTTGATTATGATAATCTTCATGCTTTGCATATTTTAGTTAATAAGAACCAAGAAAAGAGAATTCAAATTCTTGAAAATGAAATTGAAAATTTAAAAAAGGAATTAAGGGAAATAAATGGAAAATAAAGGATTTAATACTTATATAAGAGATTTAGAAAATACAATTATCAAGTTAACTGACGATGCTCTTAAACAAGGCATCCAACCTTCTATTTTGTGTTTGGTTTTAAAAAGTGCTTTATATCAATTAGAAAGAGCAACTGATAATGTAGTTCTTTTAGAAAAAGAAGAAATTAAAAAACAACAAGAAGAACAAGAAGCACAAAATGAAGAAAATAAAAACAATTAAATAATAGTCGTATAAAATTACGATTTTAGGATTAGAAATAATACTTACAAATCCCCTATTTTTTGGGGATTTTTTATAATAAAAAAATACGATAAAAAGGAGAAAGCAATGATAATTTCAAGAATTATACAAAACGGTTTAGATTTATCTATTGAAACCAATGACATCCCCTATCAGCGTAGTGCAAATCATAAAATACAGTTTGTAAAAGATTCAAACTATACTAACTATTCATTGCAAGCCTACGGTAAGTTACCTAAAACTGGTTATCAAGAAAGTGAAGAATTCAAACTTGAATTAGAAGATGGGAATTATATTAAATTACCAAGTGCTGTTTTTGCTACAAAAGGTATTTTTCAAATCGCAATCTCATTAACTGGTACAAGTGGTGATATTATCAATCTAGGTATCGTATCGTATAAGATTAGAAAATCATTTGGTGATTCTACTAATATCCTTCCTGATAACGAAAAAGCTTGGAATAGTTTTGTACATTTAGAGGTAGATAATTATTTTAAGAATACTTATCAATCTAAATTAGATGATGTAAATACAAAATTAAATGAAATCAATAAAAAGACTGAAGAAACAAAACAATTAAAAAATGAGGTTATTTCATTAAAAAATGATGTAACTAATTTAAAAAACGAAGCAAATCAAGCTGCAACTAAAGCTGAAACAAACGCCAATAAGACACAAGAATCATTAAATAAGTTTAATCAAGATATGGCAAATACGACTGCCGACATAGACAAACGTATTGATAAATTAAATGCTACAGCTACGACTATGGAAGAACGTATCAATAAAGCACTTGATTCTATTCCTAATGATTATTCAGATTTACAAAAACAAGTTAATGAAGTAGAAGATCGTGAGTTGAAGGATGCGAATGGTATTACACAATCATTAACTATTACGGATGGTTATGCTCAATTAACGGATGCTGCTACAAAGAGATTAAATAGTTTAGTTATTAGAGGAAACAGTGAACAAATCAAAACTACAGGTAAGAATTTGTTGGAACCATATGGCAGTTTCCCTAAAACATCATCAAATATTACTTTTGACTTAAAAGAAGATGGGTTTCATATTAATGGTAAATGCTCAGGAAATAGTTCTTACATACCGATATATTCAAATACATTACAGCCCGGCACATATTATGTTAATGGAATAACAGGTGGTTCTAATTCAAGCTATCAGTTAATGGTATTTAAAAACGATACAATTATGGGCTATGCTACTTATAATAATTTTAAAATCACATTAAGTGAAAGTGCGACAATAAAATTACAGTTATATGTATATTCAAGTTATGGGACTTTTAATGATTTGGTTTTACCTTATATGATATGTAAAAATGAAAGTGAATTAACCACTTACGAACCCTACACTGGCGGTCAGCCATCACCTAATCCTGACTATCCTCAAGAGATTAAAGCGGTTAGTAATTTAAGCGCTTTAACTGTTGGAAAGAATCTATGTGGAGGTTATGACTTTTCTAAAAGTGCTCATGGAATTGATGTTGTTGTTAAGAACAGTACAATAAATATTAATGGTACACCAGCTGGTAATTATCCTACTGTAATTTTGTATCCAAATGGTGATGTTGTATTACAACAATGGTGGCTAGATAGTGATTCGTTAAGAAAGAAAAATATCTATAAAAACAAAGGTTTTTATGCACATGATTTAAAAGAAAAAACTTTACAAATTGATTTCGATGGAACTTTTGATGTAAATGGTGGCGAACTGTTTTATGTGGTTGTTGGATATGAGACTTATGGCGAATATAAAAATTTTTCAAGTAAATCAACAATTTTATTTAATTTAAGCACAAAGGAAAGAATAAATTATATAGCTATAGGATTTACTGGTACAGCTAAAATAAGCAACTTTAATGTAAAAATTCAATTGAAATATGATAAAAACAAAAGTGATTTTATATCATATCAAGGTCAATCTATTTTGAATTATACTTTACAAAATCCACTTTATAAGTTAGGAGATACGCAGGACTACATTGATTTAATTAAAGGTAAAATTATTAGAAATGTTGGAGTTGTAACTTTTGATGGAAGTGATGATGAAGGATGGTGTCTTTCATTAACTCAGTATACTAACAATATTAGGTTTTACACCTCAATATTGGGTGATTCGACAATTCATCTTAATTTGCTCGTATTATGCAATAAATTTTCATATATAAAAAACATGCAGGGAAATGATTTAATGGGAATATCCTATACCAATACACTAGATATTCAACTTGATAAATCAAATCTTTCAACACAAGACTTAACTGGTTTTAAAACTTGGCTCAATAAAAACCCAATTACTGTAGTCTATCAACTCGCTACACCAACTGAAGAAGATATACCACAAGAATTATTAACTCAATTAAAACAATTACAAACATATTCAGGTGAAACAAATATTTCATTTGAAGCAAGTGATGTCTACCCTACTATTGACCTAGAATATATTAAAGATACTAAAAAATATATTGAAAGTAAAACTGATTTAAACGCATTCGTTGAAAACATGTTCGCACTTCAACGAACTGGTAAAGTCTATACGGTTAAATTTCCTTTATGGACAACATCTCATATCTCAACTGGTGAAAAATTAGATGATAATGCTGGTCTTGTTTGTGAACCATCTACTAAAACAATCAAAGGTCAAAATGATTATGAAAACATTCCATTATTTAAAACATATGATGTCAATGCTTACGTAGATGAATACGGCGCAAGACACATTACAGCCATTAAAGGACAAGATAACTTTAAAGATACTGGCAAGAATGATGTATTTGTTCTTGGTATGAGTTATTATGAAAAGGTTTGGTCTGATGATCAATATTGGTATTATTCTAGAACTGATTCACCTAGAGATGGTTATACGATTGCAAGAGAATGTGTTAATCGTGATGGAAGTATTCAGGCTTTTGGTTTGTATGCTAAATATGTCGCTGGAAATATTGATGGTGATTTATATTCTAGTAAAGGATTAAAACCTGCTAGATATTATGGAACTACTCCATTGCCTGCTAATACGACTAATACAAATACTTCATATAGCGGTTTGATTAGCCAATGTCATAAACGTGGCTCTTTCTATTCAGGTGGTATGACTTGTGATTATAAATATATTTTAACAACATTCTATTTGAAATATGGAACTTTAAATACTCAATCAATCATGGGTGGATGTAACAATTATAGTGCACAATATGAAGCAAGCATTAAATCATCTACGAATAATACTTACTTCCCATTGACTAAGGCTCAGGCTGATTATTTCCCTGTCGGAGCTAGTGTTTCGATTGGTTATAAATATGGTGGTTCTAATTTAGATAGATATTATTCAACGGTTTCTATTTATGCCGATAATGTAAAAATCATTAAGAAAGTCGCTTTAGATGATAGCAATACTGCGCTGTATTTAGATACAAATACACCTTTCAATACTGCCAATACATCCTCAGGAGCAGTCTTTTGTTCAACAATGCACTGGAGAAGTGGATTCAGTGATAATATTTTAGGACGAGATGGTTGTCCTTGCGATACAAAATCAGAATTAACAAATGGTAAATTCCCAATAGTAATTCAAGGAATTGAATGTATGGTTGGTGGATATGAAACTTATGGAAATGCGTTTATGGATATTGTGGATGCAACTGGTAAACGTGAAGTTTACATACAAAATGATGCAAGTCAGCTAACAACAGATATAGCTACAGCAAAATCTACATATAAGAAATCACCATACGCTATTCAACCAATATCGATAAATAGTTGGAATTATATCACAAAAATTGATTTTGATTTAGCAAATGGTGCTTTCATTCAAACTAACTCTGGGCAAAGTGGATCAAGTACTGGTTCTGGATTTGCAGACGGTTTATACGTTGATAATGCAAATTCAGGACAAAGAGAGTTCCTTGGCTTCGGTGGTTTCAGTCTTGGTTCTGAGGGTGGTCTTTCTTGTTTGGATGCGAACGTTGGGGTCGGTGGTGGTAGCTGGTACACCCTCGCCCGCCTCTCAATCAACGGTGTCTGGGGTGAATTAACTACGAAGTAGTCAAGAGGGGTTCTCCCCTTTATAAGAAATGTGTAAACATGTTATCTAAATATCTCAATGATGAATTAGGTTTAAGTATTAAGAACGGACAGCAATTATTCCCTCTTGATTCACGACCTATTGATATGATGGGATATAAAATTTATACATATAAGACAACTATTAGAAAGAGAATATTTAAAAGAACTTTCAAAAATGCGAAGGAGGTTATCCGAAATTATGCAAAGTATAGCGAAATTCATGGACAAACAACCTGATTATAGGTATTTTAAAGTGAATGATGAACGTGCTGACATTTTCATTTACGAGTTCGTTGAAGAAATTGATTCTAAAGCAATGAACATGAATGTTTCTTTTGATGAAGAAGGAAATAGAATTGAAACTGAAGTAGATGAAGATAATCACGTTTATTCATATAAGGTTAATTGTTTTACAGTTGATCCGAATGAGATTACTGAAGAAATGATTAAAGAAAATCCTTTAGATTATATTGATTATGTTAAGCCTGCTGAAGAAGTTGAACAAGACGAATATTTATTAGATTTAGATTATAGAATCACTTGTTTAGAGCTAGGTTTATAAGATTGATTTAAAGGTTATTAAAATTAAATAGGTATTAAATCTCATGAGTTATTCGTGGGATTTTTTATTTTACAATTGAATATTTAAAAATTTTAGTGTTTATAGGAGGGAATTATTATGGAACACACAACTACTTACAAAATGTTATTAAAAACTATTACTAAAAAGAAACAAACTGGATTAACCCAAAAATACATTGCTGATATGCAAGAAAAATTAGATGTATTCTATGCTGGTGATAGATTAACTACCGAAGAATACGAAGAATTAATGAAATTGTTAGATGAATAAAATCATAGTTTTAGTTCAACAAATTAATATTTTTTAAATTCAAAGGAGGATTTATTTATGGACTTTCAAACAATTTATAATGTTTTAGTAACTGTGGTTGCTATTACAATTGGTGGTTTATCATTATACTTAAAAACTTCAGCAAAAGCACAAACTAAAGCTAAAGAAATTCAAGAAACTATGGCTTTAATTATGGGAGAAGCAGTAGTTTATATTAGAAAAGCTGAAGAAGATTATAAAGATACAACTAAAAAAGGTGGAGAAAAATTCGAAGAAGTGGTTGATAAACTATATTCATTAGTTCCTGATGCTTTAAAACCCATTATTACTGAAGATAGAATTAAAGATATTGTTCAATCAACTTTTGATGAAGTTGAAAATTATGTTAAATTACAACTAGATAATACAGTTGATAAGGTCGATGTAAAACCTAAAACAACTAAAACCAGATCAAAGAAAAAATAATTGTTTATATAAACCATTGAGTAGAGGTTAATTCCCCTACTCTTTTTTATTTTATAAGGAGGAAATAAATAATGTTAGAAATTAATCAAAGTTACTGGAGAGAATATGAATAGTGGTATTGATTATAGAACAGAAACACCATATAAACTCTATATTCATATAGTTCCAAAAAAAATAACTGGATATGATCATGATAAATATTATGTAGGAATAACTCGACAAAAATCTGTTAAATTACGTTGGAATAATGGTAATGGTTATAGAAAAAATATTCATTTTTGGAGAGCAATACAAAAATATGGATGGAATAATATTGAACACGAAGTTATTGCTTCAAATATAACAAAAGATGAGGCAATAAATTTTGAAAAATTGATGATAAAAAAATTGAATTCTAATGATTATCATTTTGGATATAACATAACCGCTGGTGGTGAAGGTTGTGCGTTAAAAGGTGAGAAAAACCCAAATTTTGGTCATCATTGGACGGATGAACAAAAAAAGAAAATGAGTGAATATAGAAAACAACATCCTATAACAGTAAGTGAAGAAGGACGAAAACGAAAATCTGATTTTATGAAGAAGAAATGGCAAGATGAAGAATATAGAAAAAACAAAACTGGAGAAAATGCACCTTGTTATGGCAGAATTGGTGAGAAACATCCTTTATATGGTAAACCTGGATATAATTCAAAAAAAGTAATATGCTTAAATACAAAAGAATTATTTTCTTCAGTAACAGTTGCTTCAAAAAATAAAAATGCTAATCACTCTAAAATTTGTATGGTTTGTAGAGGCGAAAGGATTTCATGTGGTAAAGATAAAAAAGGTAATCCTTTGCATTGGATTTATTTTGAAGATTATATAAAAGAAAAAAATATTTCAGAAAAAGAGGCTATGGATGGTCTCTTTTTTATTGCTTAAAAGGAGGAATAATTATATGAAATTTAATGTACATGGTGGACACAATTTCAAAGTACAAGGAGCTAGTGGATGTTTTAGTGAAACCAAAGAAGATAGAAATGTCAAAAATTTAGTTATTGCTAAATTACAAGCTTTAGGTCATACGGTATATGACTGTACTGATGAAGATGGTGCTACACAATCAAAAAATTTAGTTAATATTGTAAACAAATGTAATGCTCATTCAGTTGATTTAGATATTTCAATTCACTTTAATGCATCAAATGGTGCTGGGCATGGTGTTGAAGTTTTAGTTTATAGTGATAATTCCAAAGCAAAACCATATGCTCAAAACATTTGTAATTCAATCGTTGCTCTAGGATTTACTAACAGAGGGGTAAAAATTAGAACTAATTTGTATGTTCTTAAAAAAACAAACGCTCCTTCTCTATTAGTAGAATGTTGTTTCTGCGATAATCAAGGTGATGCAAATTTATATAACGCAGAAAAAATGGCTGACGCTATTGTCAAAGGAATTGTAGGTAAAACTGTTGAAGTTAAACAGGAAGCTACAACAATTACCTCTACTCCAACTGCAAAAGCAAAATCATATTTATCTAATGGAGATAAAGGTATAGCTGTAAAAACAATGCAAACTATGTTGATTGCAGTAGGATATTCTTGTGGTAGGTATGGTGCAGATAGTTCATTTGGAACTGGAACTACTAATGCTTTAAAGAAATTCCAAAAAGCTTATGGTTTAACTGTAGATGGCAAATATGGAAATAAATCTAAAGCTAAATTAGAATCGGTTTATAATGCTAAAACAACTCAGACAACTAAAAAATCAAATGATGATTGGGTAAATAGATTAAATGCTGAAATAAAAGCACAAGGTTTCTCGACATATCCACTCGTTAAAAGAGGCGCTAAAGGCAATATTACAAAACTAATTCAAGAAAGATTAGTTAGCGTAGGTTTTAGTCTTAAAGTCGATGGAGATTTTGGAGAAACTACTGAAGCGAAAGTTAAAAAATTTCAATCCAACAGAGGTCTTACTGTGGATGGAAAAGTAGGACAAAAAACATGGGAATGGTTAATTAGCGGTAAAAGCGTATAGAAAATATAAGAAAGTGAGTATTATCGCCCACTTTCTTTCATTTCTTCTAATGTTTCATAAAACATATTATTTTGTAATTTAAAAATATTTAATGCGTGCTTAATTGTTGTTTCAATATATTTATCTTCACGAGGATCAATTTCAAAGTCTGAATATTCAATATCAAAATCATTAAATACTAAAGCTTTTTCTTGAAAGTCATAATAAAGAATTACTTTTGTATCTTCACCAGTTATTGATTTTACATATTCTAAATCTTTGATCATATCTTCTGATGAGTAAGAAGTATTAAATGGATCATGATAAGCAAAATTTTTATCAACGTATTTTCTTATATAATCGTAAGCATTTCCTAGTGCCATAAATGTCAATCTCCTTTCGTTTATATGAGAATATTATAGCATAAGATATTGATACTTAATTAAATAATTTTTAAATTAGCTGAATTTATAAGGAGTTTAAATGAAAAAAGTAAAAATTGTTAGAGGTTCACAAGATATTTTACATGATAGATTGCGTATGAAAGATTATGATAAAGAGTTTAATTTGATTACTGAAACTAAATATGTATCTATTGTGTCCGATGGTGAACGAGAATATACATTTAAAAATGAATTTATAATTAAATAAAATTGTAGGAGAGAAGTTAATGATACAATTTATAATGGATCATTGGACGTCTATTATCGAAGGATTTGCAGCATTAGGTGTTGTTGTTGATATTACACCTATTAAAATTTATCCTTTAAAATGGTTAGGGAATCGATTCAATGCTGGTTTAAAAGAAAAATTAGATGAGTCTAATGCTGAATTAAAAAAAGAAATAGATGATGTTAATAAAAAATATGGATGTACTTATGAAGTGGAACCAGGTTACTTTATACAATTATTCCAGTTTGATATAAATGATGGATATGAACATGATTTTCAAGCAAATAAGCAGATATCTATTGGGCTTGGTAATCATGAAAAAATGCATTTGAAATTGCAAGGAAAGTCAAATAAAATATTAATGAATTCATGCCGTAGTCTGGCTGATATAACTTTGATTGTAAATGAACAGGATTTTATGAACATCAGGAATCATTCAAATGACTGTATCTATGAAACTGCTGTTATGTTTAATTTTAGCCAATGGAAAGATTCGGGCAACGCAATGCAAGAATTACAGGAAAAAATGAGTAGAATGAATGAGTTACCTATGGAAGATCAATCCGCGTACATGCTATCATCGAAAATCGAAACTTATAGTGTTGCA
>OLPA01000977.1_pt1 | contig 25356 bp, 19 predicted proteins | sample 1672811 | NCBI WGS metagenome assembly OLPA01 (sample SAMEA3136726, study PRJEB25190) | human gut metagenome | biome: human gut; feature: human-associated habitat; material: faeces | place: Austria | collected 2013
TGGGAGGCCGCCATGTCCGCCGCCAAGTACAAGCTGGACAACCTCTGCGGCATAGTGGACGTAAACGGCCTGCAGATAGACGGCCGTACCGCCGACGTCATGCCCTCCGAGCCGCTTGACGCCAAGTTCGCCGCCTTCGGCTGGAACGTAATCATGGCCGACGGCCACGATTTCGACTCCCTGCGCGCCGCCTTCGCCGCAGCGAAGGCCGAAAAGGGCCGCCCGAGCGTCATCCTCGCCAAGACGGTCAAGGGCAAGGGCGTCTCCTTCATGGAGAACGACGCCGGCTGGCACGGTAAGGCGCCGAACGCTGAGCAGTATGAGCAGGCAATGGCGGAGCTGAACGCCGCCGTGGCGAAACTGGAGGTGGAGTGAAATGGCTGAGAAGAAGGCTACCCGCGCAGTCTACGGCGAGATGCTCGTAGAGCTGGCGGAGAAATATCCTGAGCTCGTGGTACTCGACGCGGACCTCTCGAGCGCGACGATGACCAAGAGCTTTGCCAAGGCGTACCCGGACCGTTTTCTCGACATGGGCATCGCCGAGGCCAACATGATAGGCGTCGCCGCGGGCCTCGCCACCTGCGGGAAGAAGCCCTTTGCGAACTCCTTCGCCATGTTCACGGCCGGCCGCGCCTATGAGCAGGTGCGCAACTCCGTTGCCTATCCCGGTCTGAACGTCAAGTGCGTGGGCTCTCACGGCGGCCTCTCCGTCGGCGAGGACGGCGCCACCCACCAGTGCCTGGAGGATCTTGCTCTCATGAGCGCCATCCCCGGCATGACGGTCGTCAACCCCTGCGACGGCAACGAGATGCGTCAGGCCGTACTGGCCCTCATAGAATACAAGGGCCCGGCGTACCTGCGCCTTGGCCGCATGGCTGTTGAGACGGTCACGGACGCGATCCCCGGCTACAAGTTCGAGCTCGGCAAGGCTGCCATGCTGCGCGACGGCAAGGACGTCACCATCGCCGCCACCGGCCTCATGGTCCAGCGCGCGCTGGCCGCGGCTGAGCTGCTCGCCGGTGAGGGCATATCGGCCCGCGTGCTCGACTTCCACACGATAAAGCCCCTGGACGGCGAGGCCCTGCTCGCCGCCGCGAAGGAGACCGGCTGCATCGTGACCACCGAGGAGCACAGCATCATGGGCGGCCTCGGCGCCGCTGTGGCGGGCTTCATCGGCGAGCATTGCCCCGTCCCCGTCGTGCGTCACGGCGTCAACGACGAGTTCGGCCGCTCCGGCAAGGCCGAGCAGGTTCTCGAAGCCTACGGCCTCACCCCCGCCGGCATCGTCCTGAAGGTCAAAAAGGCCCTCGAGCTCAAGGCATGAATGCCTGAAATCAGCAGTTCGTTAAAATCGCAACAATATTGCTATATTTTGCTTTGCTTTTTGTGCATATTAACGTTTTTGTTGGACAAAATTCATTAACAACATGCATTGCATTTATTCCTTTATCAGGATAGAATACAAGTAAGCTAATATTGCACAAGAGATAGAGGTGCGAAATTACGGGCAAGGCCCGTGGATTTCGCACCTTTTTTGTTTGGGAGAAGAGGGGAAATGAACAAACGGCTTTATTTTTTTGAGACAGAGCCTATCATCGCCGCGGTAAAGACCGAGGAGCAGCTCATGCGGGCTCTGGCTTCGGAATGCAAAATAATATTCTTCCTGTTCGGAAACATATGCAACATTCCGAAGCTGGTGGACAACGTCAAGGAGTGCGGGAAATACGCTTTTGTGCATCTCGACCTCATAAACGGTCTCGCGGCCAAGGAGATAGCTGCTGACTACATCAGGAGCTTCACGCGCGCGGACGGGGTGCTGAGCACCAAGCCGCCGATACTCCGGCATGCAAAAGAGATAGGTCTCATAACAGTGCTGCGGGTCTTCGTGCTGGACTCGCTGGCGCTGGACAATATAGAGAAGCTTCGCGCGGCATGCAATCCGGACCTCATCGAGCTTGTGCCAGGTCTGATGCCCAAGATAATCAGGCAGGTGCACTCGCTGCACCGGACCCCGCTTATCGCCGGCGGCCTCATACGGGACAAGGAGGATACGATGAGCGCCCTTTCGGCTGGCGCAATAAGTATCTCGACCTCCTGCGAGGAGGCGTGGCAGGAGCTCGAGGCCGACGCGCCTGCCGCCGCGAAGCAATTTTTAAAAGGAAGGGATGTGAGAGGGTGAAGTACATTATGGCCCTCGACCAGGGCACTACCAGCTCCCGCTGCATTATCTTCGACCGCTCCGGCGCCATGCGCGCCGCGGCGCAGAAGGAATTCCGTCAGTACTACCCAAAGCCCGGCTGGGTGGAACACGACGCGGCGGAGATATGGGAGACGACGCTCGAGGTCGCCAGGAGGGCCATGTCAGAGGCGGGCCTTGCGGCCGCGGACATTGCGGCGATAGGCATCACGAATCAGAGGGAGACCACCGTAGTCTGGGACAAGGCCAGCGGCCGGCCTATATGTCCGGCAATAGTCTGGCAATGCCGGCGGACGTCGTCCATGGCGGACGCACTGGTCGCCGCAGGCTGGTCGGACAAGATCCGCGCCAAGACAGGGCTTGTGCCCGACGCCTACTTCTCCGGGACAAAGCTCCGCTGGATACTGGATAACGTACCCGGGGCCAGAGCCCGGGCGGAAGCGGGTGAGCTGCTCTTCGGGACGATAGACACCTGGCTGATCTGGAACCTTACCGGCGGAATGGCCCATGTGACTGACGTCACCAATGCGTCAAGGACGATGCTATTTGACATTCGCCGCCTGCGCTGGGATAAGGAGCTGCTGGAGCTCTTCGGTATCCCGGAGCAGATGCTGCCGCGCGTGCAGCCCTCGAGCTGCGTGTACGGCGAGACGGCGGGCGAGCTTTTCGGCGGGAAGATACCCGTCGCGGGCGCAGCGGGCGACCAGCAGAGTGCGCTTTTCGGCCAGTGCTGCTTCGAGGCCGGAGACGTGAAGAACACCTACGGCACGGGTTGTTTTCTGCTGATGCACACCGGCGCAGAGCCGGTGTTCTCGCAAAACGGCCTGATAACGACGATAGCGGCCTCCGGTCCGGGCAAGATACGCTATGCGCTGGAGGGTAGCGTATTCACGGCGGGCGCTGCGGTGCAATGGCTGCGTGACGAGATGGGGCTCATCCCGGACGCGGCGGCCTCCGAGGTCTGCGCGCAGTCGGTCAGGGACACAGGCGGCGTGTATGTAGTCCCGGCATTCACCGGGCTGGGCGCGCCGTACTGGAACCAATATGCCCGGGGCACGATAACGGGCATCACCCGCGGCTTCACACGCGATCAGCTCATCCGCGCTACGCTTGAGTCGCTGGCGTATCAGACCTTCGACATCTGCCGAGCTATGGAGAGCGACGCGGGGGTAAAGCTCACGCGGCTGCGAGTGGACGGCGGAGCGTCTGCAAACGACTTTTTGATGCAGTTCCAGAGCAATATTCTGGGCGCGGAGGTAATGCGTCCGGCCTGCATAGAAACGACCGCGCTTGGCGCGGCGTATCTCGCGGGACTTGCCGTGGGCTACTGGAAGGACACGGCGGACATAAAACAAAACCGTCAAACCGGCCGCGTGTTCCTGCCGGAGATGCCCGAGCGCACCCGCGCGAAGCTTCTGAAAGGCTGGAACCGCGCCCTCACCGCCGCCCTCACCTGGGCGGACATGGAAGAATAAGAACTACATAAGGGAGAATGGGGGAAAATATGAAAAAGCTAACGCTCAAAACACGAGAAGGCTGCTTGAGGCTAATAGCTATCTTCATCGTGGTCCTTCTGCTAAGCGGATTTATCGCCAGGGCATTTCAAAATGACTTTGGTAAAATAAAAGTCGAACAGGTGACCTTTGATTCCCGCGGCGCGGTCCTGAACGCCGAGCTCTATTATCCCGTCGGCACCAACGACACCGACAGCCTGCCGGGCATAGTCGTGACCCACGGCGGCGGCTGCACGCTGGGCGTCACAAAGGGCATCGCGGCCGAGCTGGCCAGGCGCGGCTTCGTCGTCCTGAACGTGAGCGCCTACGGCACCGGCCTGAGCGATCAGCCGGTATACGACGAGGCCGACCAGGGCGTTGACGGCTTCAACATGATGGCCGCCATAAACGGCCTTTACGACGCGCTCTGCTATATCAGGACCCTGCGCTTCGTAGACGCCACCAGGATAGGCACCGTCGGCCACTCCATGGGCGCCACAAGGACCTTCGCCGCGGCCGTGCTCGACGCCGGGTACCTCAGCGTAAACGACATGATGCTCAACACCCTCTATGAGGAGTTCGGCATCGAGATATCCGAAGATCAGGTAAACAGCGACGCCGACGTTCTGGCCGAGGAGATGCTCACGGCCGATCAGCTGGCTCATTACTATACCATCAAAGAGGGCGTTGAAGAACACTACAACACCCGCGTCAAGGCCGAGGTCGCCCTGGGCATAGGCGGCGGGAACGCCGCGATGGACGCCACGGTGGAGGTGGCCGGACATGAGGTCACCCGCGGCGTTCAGACGAACTTCGCCTTCGTGACCGGCGCTTTCGACTCCCTGTGGGGCTTCACCGAGAACGAGAACGCCCGGGCGGGCTGGAACGCCCCCGACGGCTTCAACCAGGATGAGTGGTACTCCATAGACGACGCCACGAACTCCAGCGTTTCCCTCGGCTCCTTCGACACCGAGTCCATCGTGACCAACGCTGAGCTTGCCGCCGCCATCGACAACCGCACCACCAGGGCCCTCCTCTGCACCGGCGAGGAGACGCACTCCAAGGAGTTCTTCTCGCAGGGCACTGTCGACGTCCTCGTCAATTACTTCTCCCAGACGCTCAACTACAACTGCGGCAATCTGACTGACGCGGGCACTCAGCCCCTCGACTCCTCGAACCAGATCTGGATGTACAGGGCGATATTCAACTTCATCGCCATGCTGGCCATGTTCGGCCTCCTCTTCAGCCTGGGCAGCCTCATCCTCAGGACCAAGACCTTCGCCGTCTGCGTGAGCGACGACAAGGCGGTCGCAAGGCCCAAGTTCAACAAGTCCGTGTACTGGGTGATGAGCCTGGTGACGGTGGCGCTGGGCTTCGTGGCCATATACCTGGCGAACAAGAACGGCCTGTTCTTCTTTGACCAGAGCACCTTCCTGCCCCTCGGCCGCACCGCCGTGCTCACCGTCTACTTCCTGCTCGTCCTTTCGGTGGGCTCCATCATCCTCATGGGCGTGAGCATCGTGATGAACAAGAACGGCAGCGGCGCCACCGGGCTCGCCAACCTCAACATCAAGGTCCCCGTCATGTCCTTCGTGAAGTGCCTCGTCTTCTCCGTCCTGCTCATCATCGTCGGCTACACCTGCCTCGCCGTGAGCGAATACCTGTTCGGCCAGGACTTCAGGCTCTGGATGATCTCGCTGTCCGACATGAAGGTCGAGTGGTGGACGCTTGGACTGCACTACGTCATCCTCCTGTTCCCGCTGTACTTCATACTCAGCTCCGCCGTCAACCTCACCATCCGGACCGATATCCCCGAGTGGAAGGACACCCTCATCACCGTCGTGGTCAACTCCCTGGGCGTCTGGCTGTGCTGCCTGGTCAACTTCATCATAATGAAGACCAGCTACGACGGCACGCTGTTCAGCAGCTTCATGTGCTCGTATCAGTTCGTCCTCTGGGTGCCCATCACCACATACATCGCCAGGAAGATGTACAACCTCACGAAGAACGTGTGGAGCGGCGCCATGCTCAACACCTTCATAATCGTCTGGTCCATGATGTCCTCGCTCGGCGTCAACGACACCTACTGGGGACAGCACTGGGTCGGCAACTTCTTCAATCTTTGATGCCCGGCGTTGCATTCTTGCCGGACATGTGATACAGTGAGAACATAAATAGCACGCGCAGGCGGCGGCAGGAACCGCCGCCTGCTTTTTTGAAGGGAGACATTACATGATCCTTGACTGCAAACAGTATTCCGGCCCCTGCGCATGCGGGCGGGAACATCCGCTCGAGACTGAGATGGTCGTCGTCGAATACGACGCCCTCAAGCACTTTGACCGCTACATGGACCAGTGCGGGCTCACGGGCCGGCGCACTGTGCTCTACGACACCAATACATACAATCTCCCCGGCATGGTCCACGTCCGCGCCGACAAGGAGATAGTCCTCGACGCCAAGGGGCTGCACTCCGAGAAAAGCCTCATCGAGTCCGTCATACCTCAGCTTGACGACCCCGACGTCATCATCACCGTCGGCAGCGGCACGCTGATGGACTTTGCCCGCTACCCTGCATACAAGCTCGGCAAGCCCTTTGTCGCCATTCCCACCCTCGCCTCCTCCGACGGCTTCACGGCCAACATCTGCTCCGTCGTCATCGACGGGCACAAGCGCTCCATACCCATGTCCGCGCCCGCGCTTGTTCTGGCCGACCTCAACATCATCTCCGGTGCGCCGCGTTTCCTGACCGTCAGCGGCATTGCCGACATTCTCTCCAAGCACATCTCTCTCGCCGATTGGAAGATCGCCCACCTGGTCTCCGGCGAGTACTACTGCGAGCGTGTCGCGGCACTCGCACAGGAGGCGCTGGACATGATGTGCGATTGCGTGGATAAGCTCCTCGCTGGCGGCGAACCCGACTACGAGGCCATGACCATGGCCCAGATGCTCTCCGGGCTCACGATGCAGATGTTGCGCAATTCCCGCGCCGCCTCCGGTGCCGAGCACCTTATCGCCCACCTCGTGGAGATGAAGCCCCCGCGCTTTGAAAACGCCCACGGCATCCACGGCGAGTGCGTCGGCGTCGGCACCGTGCTCTGCGCCGAGGAATACCACCGCATGGCCGCCAAAACGCCGAAGGCGAAGCCCTTTGAACCGCTTGACGAGGCCTGGGTGAGAGAAAAATTCGGCTCCCTCGCAGACGGCATCATGAAGGAAAACGAAAATGACGTTCTCAGCACCTTTGACCCGCAGAACATCGTGGACCACTGGGATGAGATACGCGCCATCGTTGCAAAAATACCCGAGGCCGAGGAGCTGCGAGAGACCTTCCGCCGCCTTGACGGGAAATACAGGCTTTCGGACATAGGCATCGACGAGGCGCTCGCGCCCGAGGTGCCGGACATCTCCGCGGCCATAAGAAACCGCCTCACCCTCGCGCGGATGCGCCGGGTGCTGGACTTTGAGGAGTGAAAACACATGAAGATCTGCGTATTCGGCGCGTCCAGCCGGGAGCTCGCCCAGGGCTACTATGACGCCGCATTTGAGCTGGGAGCGGAGCTTGCCCGCCGCGGGCACGAGCTCGTGTTCGGCGGCGGCACCAGCGGGCTCATGGGCGCCGCTGCGCGCGGCGTCACCAGCGTGGGCGGGCGCCTCACCGGAGTTGCCCCCCGCTTCTTCGACGAGCCGGGCATACTCTACGAGGGCTGCACGGAGATGATCTTTACCGAGACCATGTCGGAGCGGAAGAAGACCATGGAGGACATGTCCGACGCCTTCATCACCCTGCCCGGCGGCATCGGCACCTTCGAGGAGTTCTTCGAGGCGCTGACGCTCAAGCAGCTGGGCCGCCATGCCAAGGCCATGGCCGTGCTCAACACCCTTGGCTACTACGACGCCATGGAGGCCATGCTCGTCAAGGCCGTGGAGGAAAAGTTCTTCCCGGAAGACGGCCACGCGCTCTACGCGATCTTCACCGAGCCCGCCGCGCTCCTCGACTACGTTGAGGGCTACAAGGCCGAGCCCGAGGACGTGTGGAAGGAAAAGATCTTCGGCAAGTATAACGTCGAAAAATGAAAACTCCCCGCCGGCGAACCGGCGGGGAGCTTTTTTGTTCTATTCATCCTCGGGAACGAGAAGTTCCTTTATATTGAACTCCTCGCCGCAGAGGACGTCCTTTCTGTCCGAGCCGCAGTCCGGGCAGCGGCCGCGATTCGCGACGATGTTGTACACCTTGCCGCAGTCGAGGCAGATGCCGTTGCCAGGCACCGTGTCTATGCGGAGCTTGGTGCCCTCGAGCATCGTGTGCGGCACGGCGGCGTAATACGCCTCCTCCATGTACTCCGGCACGACCAGCGACAGCTCGCCTATCTCGAGCACCACGGTATCTATCTTCTTTATCCCGTTGTCCTCGGCAAACTCGACGATGTTCTTGATGGCCTGGATGGCCAGCGTCATCTCGTGCATCTTACTTCCCCACGGGGCGGCTTATCTTGCGCACGGCGATGTCCTTGATGCGCTTGGCGACGTTCTTGCCGCTCTCGAGGAGGAGCTTCTCGTACTTCTCGCCCGCGGCGTCGGTCACGCGCTTGAGCTTGATGGCGTCGAACTTGCACATCGTGGTGCAGATGCCGCAGCCCACGCAGGCTGCCTGGTCGACGACCGTGGCGCCGCAGCCGAGGCAGCGCTCCGTCTCCTTGAGCACCTGCTTTTCCGTGAAGGTGCCGCGCAGGTCGCGGAAGGTCTCCTTCTGCTCCTTGGCCGGGGCGCTCTTGACCTTCTGGCGCGGGGCGTTGTCGTAGCCGTATATCCTCGCGCCGGCCTTGTCGAACTCGGCGTAGTCCTTCTTGCGGCGGCCTATGGTCAGGCTCTGACCCGGCTGGACAAAGCGGTGGATGGAGATGGCGCCCTCCTTGCCGGCCGCTATGGCGTCGATGACGAACTTCGGGCCGGTCATGACGTCGCCGCCGACGAAGACGTCGGGCTGCGCGGTCTGGAAGGTGGTGCTGTCCGCGATGGCTACGCCGCCGCGTCCGGTCTCTACCTTGGAGCCCTCGAGCAGGCCGCCCCAGTCCACGCTCTGGCCAATGGCGGAGATGACCGTCTCGGCCTTGAGGGTCTCAAATTCGCCCTCGACCGGCACGGGCTTGCGCCTGCCGGAAGCGTCGGGCTCGCCGAGCTGCATGAGCTGGAGCTTGAGCGCGTCGGCCCTGCCGTCCTTGCCCTCTATCTGCACGGGGGCGGCGAGGAACTTGAACTTCACGCCCTCAGCCTTCGCCTCGGCGACCTCCTCGGCGTCCGCCGGCATCTCGTTCTCGGTGCGGCGGTAGACCACCGTCACGTGCTTGGCGCCGAGGCGCACCGCAGAGCGCGCGACGTCTATCGCCACATTGCCGCCGCCGATGACCGCGACGTTCTCGCCCACAGAGGGCTTGCGGCTGGAGTTGGTGCGGCGCAGGAAGTCTATGCCGGCCATGACGCCCTTGAGCTTCTCGCCCGGCACGCCGATGGGCGTGCTCTTCCACGCGCCGATGGCGACATAGAAGGCCTCGTAGCCCTCTTTCCGCAGGGAGTCGAGCGTCACGTCCTTGCCGACCTCGACGCCGGTTTTGAACTCGACGCCCAGGTCCTTCAATATCTCGATCTCGGCCTTCACGACGTCCTTCTCAAGGCGGAAGGAGGGTATGCCCATGGTGAGCATGCCGCCGAGGGTCTTCTGCTTTTCAAACACGGTTACGGGGTAGCCCTGAAGCGCGAGGTAATAGGCGCAGGAGAGGCCCGCGGGGCCAGCGCCGATGACGGCTATCCTGTTGGTGTAGGGCTTGCCCGTGGTGTTGAGCATCTTGGGCTTCACTCGGGTGGCGGGGTCGAGCTCGCGCTGGGCGAGGAACTTCTTGACCTCATCGATGGCGACGGGGGCGTCCACGTCGCCGCGGGTGCAGGCCTCCTCGCAGAAGCGGGGACATACGCGGCCGCAGACCGCCGGGAAGGGGTTCTCGCGCCGGATGAGCTCGAGCGCCTCGTCAAAGCGGCCCTGGGAGGCGAGCTTGATGTAGCCCTGGACGGGGATGTGCGCCGGGCACTTCGTCTTGCAGGGCGCGGTGCCGTCGGAGGCGACGTAGCCGCGGTCGGTGCGGTAGTCGACGTTGTAGTTCTTCTCACCGAACCAGAGCAGCTTCTCGTGCGGGGTCTCGTACTTCGGCGGATGCGAGGGCGCGGCGCAGAGCTTCTGGCCCAGCTTCAGCGCGCCCAGGTTGCAGTTTTCGACACAGAGGCCGCATGCGACGCACTTCGCGGTGTCCACCTCGGCCACGTAGTTGGAGCGGATGACGTCCGGGGTCTTAAAGTACTGCGCGATGCGCAGCGAGAAGCAGGAGCAGCCGCAGCAGTTGCAGATCGCGGCCGCGCCGTCCGGCGGGTCGAGGTTCGATATCTCGTGGACCAGGCCGTTCTCCTCGCAGCGCTTGAGTATCTCATAGCACTCCTCACGGTCTATCTCGCGGCCGTGGCCGGTGCGGATGTGGTACTCGGCGCTCTCGTTGAAGAAGATGCAGACGTCCTTTTCGAGGTGGCCGCAGCCCTCGCCCATCAGGCGCCTCGTGCGGCGGCAGGAGCAGTCCGTGACCGCGATGGAGTAGGCGTTGTCCACGATGCGGTGTATCTCCTCGTAGGTGCCGCGCCTCGCGTCGTTGTGTATGGCCATCTCGACGGGGATGACGCGCATCATGCCCTGGCCGACAGGGACGAAGGGCGCGAGCGGCGCTATCCTCTTGCGGGTGTATTCCTCAAAGCACTCGGCGATGACTGGATACTTCTCGCACATCTCCTTGTTGCCGACCATCATCTCCATGATGCCCGGGACCCAGATGGGCAGGAAGAACTTGTCCGCTCCGTCCTTCTTTGCGAAGCGGCAAACGCCGAGGTCGGAGAGCTCGTAGAGGACCTCGGTCACGCGCTCCAGCGGCTTTTTGACCCTCTTCGCCACCTCCTCCGGCGAGACGAACTGCCTCACGCGCAGACCCATGGCTATCTCGGCCATCTCGTCAGTCAGCACCGGGTCGAGGATCTTGTACTCGGGGTCGTTCGGCGTCACGCCGGTATAGGTGCCGCACTCGAGGCTGATTTTCGTCGCAAGCTTCAGGATAATCGGTCTCATCTTATGGAATTCCCCCTCTTTTCGTTTTTCGCTATGTGAAACAACAACTTTTACGCAAACTCGACGGCCGAAATATCGCTCCACAGCGCCTCGGCTCTCTCTCTGATCAGCTCCGTATCCTTCCCCTCGACCGGGGAAAACAGTTCTACGGAGAGCCTGCGCCCCCTGCGTTTCCATCTCCCGGCGACGCGGCCGTGCAGCAGCACGGCGGGCATTACTATGCCGGCAAGGCTGAATATGGCACGCAGGTGCTCCCGGCTCAGAAAGAGGCTCTCTTTTTTCTCATAGCCCAGCATCAGCTGGTCAAATCCGGCGAGGAAGATGCAGCCGGGGATATCCGCTCCGCTATTGCATTCGGAGCCTATGTAATAGTAGGTCCTGCCCCCGCACTCGACCGCTTCCGCGGGCAGGGAGCGCAGCCATTTCTTCACCTCGGTCTGTGTCGTGCCGAAGAAATACGCCGCGTCCTTCACCGTCGCCGGACCGTAGTGCGTGAAGTACCGCCTCGCGAGCTCGAGCTTTGCCTCGTCCTCCGGTATGGGCTCGAATACCGGCGATAGGTGAAATTCCTTCCGCTCGCTCGCCGCGTAGTGCATGAAGCCGCGCTCGCAGAGCTGGCGCAGTCCCCCGCCCCAGGGATGGAACATGTTGCACTCCTCGGCCGGCGTCATGCCCTCGGCCCGGCAGAGCTCCCTGAGCTCCTCCCGCGTGCGCGGGCCTTCGGCCAGCGCTGCGAGGACAACGTCCGAGAGATACCTTTGCCGCTCCGGGCCAAGCGCCCAGTCGGGACGGGAATTCCACCAGTTGGGATCGCTCCACTCATTTTTGCGGTAGTCCCCTGCGCGGATGAAAAGAGGCAGGTCGCTCTCCGCAAAGACGTGGACGGTGCCGCGGATGGTCCAGTTCTTCACCAGGCCGTCCCCCTCAGGCCCGGAGCTGCGGATGCGCAGCGCGTGCAGGGCGTTCGACATGAACTGTGCCTGCACCCCGCAGAGGTCGCGGACGACGCTCAGAGTGTCCGCAGTGGCGATGAGGTGCTGGCCCGCCAGACGGCGGAGCCGGATCTCCTCTATGTCCATCTAGTCGGGCTTCACTCGCCCTTCCACTCTTTGACCTGACGGCGGAGCCAGTCGGCCCACTTGTCCACGCCCTCGCCGGTCTTGGCGGAGATGGGGATGATCTCTATGTTCGGGTTGAGCTTCTTCGCACGCTCGCACATGGCGTCGAAGTCGAAGTCGAAATAGGGCATGACGTCTATCTTGTTGACGATCAGGCAGTCGCAGACCGTGAACATCAGCGGGTACTTGAGGGGCTTGTCGTCGCCCTCGGGAACGGAGAGGATCATGGCGCTCTTGGAGGCGCCGGTGTCGAACTCCGCCGGGCAGACCAGGTTGCCGACGTTCTCGAGGATGGCGATGTCGACGTCCTCGGTGCCCAGAGCGTCGAGGCCCTGACGGGTCATGTCCGCGGTCAGGTGGCACATGCCGCCCGTGTGGAGCTGCACGGCCTTCGCGCCCGCATTCTGCACGGTGTGCGCGTCCACGTCGGAGTCGATATCCGCCTCCATGATGCCTATGCGCAGCTCGTCCTTGAGCGCCTCAATGGTGCGCACCAGAGTCGTGGTCTTGCCGCTGCCGGGAGAGGACATGAGGTTGAGGAGGAACAGGCCCTTTTCCTTGAGCGAGGCGCGGAGGCTGTCGGCCTCGCGGTTGTTGTCGGCGAATACGCTCTGCTTTATCTCGATGGTCCTGAGCATGATCTTGCCCCTTTCGATGTTTTGTACAAATTTTTTCGGCTCAAAGGCCTTTTACTGTCCATTTCCGGACGTATTTTCGTTTACAGTTTAACACACAGCCGCCTTGTAGTCAAACCTCATTTCTCGCCCCCAGGGACAGCCGCTCCGGGGTGCAAAACTCCTTTGACATATTGCAAAAACGTGATAAAATCCATGTGAAAGAGCGTATTGAAAGGGGAAATATAAGTTGCTTAGCTTTCTGAGGAGCGAAGGCGTCAGCGAAGACATAGTCTCCGCGATAGAGGCCTTCCGGGCGGAGCACAAGGTCAGTCCCGAGGTGGAGCACCGGCTCACCGAAAAGCCGAGGTTCGAATACTACGGCAAGGAGGTCTGGGAGGCCGCGGCGACGGCGCTGCTCTGCGGCGAGAATCTGCTGCTCGTAGGCCCCAAGGCAACGGGCAAGAACGTCCTGGCCGAGTGCCTGGCCTCCGCCTTCGGACGTCCGAGCTGGGACGTGTCCTTCTATATAAATACGGACGCTGCCTCGCTCATAGGCACTGACACCTTCACCGGCGGCGAGGTCTCCTTCCGTCAGGGCCCCATCACCAAATGCGCAAAGCTCGGCGGCTTCGGCATCCTTGACGAGATAAACATGGCGAAAAACGAGTCCCTCGCCGTATTGCACGCGACGCTGGACTTCCGACGCATCATAGACGTCCCCGGCTACGACCGCATAGACATGGACAGCGCTACGCGCTTCATCGCCACGATGAACTACGGCTACGCAGGCACGCGCGAGCTCAACGAAGCCCTCGTCTCCCGTTTCGCGGTCATCGACATGCCTCCCATCAGCGCGGAAAACCTCAAAAAGCTGCTCAAGCGCGAGCACCCCACGCTCCGTGACCAGTGGGCGGAGCAGTTCGCCGGGCTCTTTGACGACATACGCAAGAAGTGCGACAGCGCGGAGATATCCACCAAGGCCCTGGACCTGCGCGGACTCATGAGCGCGGTACAGCTCATGCACCGCGGCCTGAACGCCGGTGCGGCGCTCAAGCTCGGCGTCGTGAACAAGGCCTTCGACCCCTTCGAGCGCAAGCTGGTGGAGGACGTCATAACGGCGCGCATCCCCTCTGTGCTCGGCCGGGACAAGCTCTTTGACGAGTGATGCAGCTCAGCCAGCGTGAGGCCGAGCGCCAGGAGCGCCGGGCGACAAACCTGATATGGAACTCGGCGAGGGACTACTCCCTCGCCCCGGTGGTCCGCGCCTATGACACTGAGGGCTTTGCGGACATCTACATGAACAGCATAATCGGCGCGGTCTACAAGTACTACGACTTCCCCAAGATAAAGGAAGTGCTCGACAGCTTCGTCCGCACGCCAAAGGGGGACGAGTTCGAGGAGCTTGCCTGGGTCGCGCTCGAAAACTGCGCCTTTGAGCGCGCGGCGTCGGAGCGTCCCGCACTCAGGGAGCTGCGTCTCGCCTACGCTCAGCGCATAGAGACCGAGGCAAAGCGCAAGGGCGGCGCGCGCGAGCTTGACGAGGCCTACCGCATCAAGCTCGAGCACTATGAGCGCGCGCTCGGCATGGAGCCGGAGATGCCGGAGCGGGACAGGAAGATACTCGACGCTCTGGAGCTCTCTCCGGAGCTTTCGACCGATGAGGTGGTGCAGGCCATCCGCGCGGTGCTGCGCGAGTATTACATGTTCGTCGCGACGACCTCGACCGGCCGGGGCGGCGGGCTTCCCACACTGATAAACTTCCTCCGCCGTCGGCGTGGCGGCATAGGCGCCGCGGTGCGCAACGAGGAGGAGGGCACCGGCAAGCAGGCGAAGCGCGTGAAAGAACGCCTCGTGGGCGAGCGGAGCGAGACCGAGATGCGCGAGTACGTCGCAGACTGCTTCGGCGTCTCGATGTACGCCCCCGGCGAGCTTAAGCGCATAGAAGAGCGGCTCTGCTCAGGCACGCACTGGGACAGCATACTGCACTTCACGCGCGGCGAGATGAAACCGCTTGAGCGCAACAACCGCGAGGCCATAGTCCAGCGCAGCGCGGCAAAGCGTCAGTCGGAGCTCAACCGCAAGTACTTCACGGACGATCTGGTCCGCAACCGCCTCACGATAGCGCGGCTTTCGGAGAAGATACGCAACTGCATGCTGGTCCACCTTGACGACGCGAGGATAAAGGCCCGCGCTGGCTCCCTTGCGCCGGAGAAGGTCTGGCGCGGCGTGGCGCTGGGCGACGAGAGCGTGTTCACGCGCCCCGAACGCGGGAACGACACGGAGCTCTCCGTGGACATTTTGCTCGACGCCTCCGCCTCGCAGATAGAGCGTCAGGAGAGCGTCTCGACACAGGCGTACATGATAGCCGAGAGCCTCACCCGCTGCGGCATACCCACGCGCGTGTACTCGTTCTGCACGCTCAACGGCTGCACCGTGCTCCGGCTCTATCGCGACTACGAGGAGACGAGTAAGAACGAGGCCATTTTCGACTACTGCGCCGCGGGCTGGAACCGCGACGGCCTCGCCTTCCGCGCCGCCGGCTGGCTGATGCGCTCCAGCCACTGCGAGCGGCGGCTTTTGATGATACTCTCCGACGCCAGCCCGAACGACGACCGCAAGCTCCTCGTACAGGAGACAGGCCGACAGGAGCTCTACCGCGGCCAGCCCGGCGTGCTCGATTCCGCCGCCGAGGTGGAAAAGCTCCGGCGCGAGGGCATCTCCGTCATGTGCATCTTCACCGGCGAGGACGACGATCTGCCGTCTGCACGGCGCATCTACGGCCGTGACCTTGTAAGAATACGTTCAATCGAGCAGTTTGCCGACGCCGTGGGCGGCGTTGTGGTACAGCTCATAGGAAATATGTAGGAGGAAAACCATGTCCAACATCTGGCACGATATCGACCCCAAGCGCATAAGGCCCGAGGAATTCATCGCTGTTATCGAGATAACCAAGGGCAGCAAGAAGAAGTACGAGCTCGACAAGGAGACCGGGCTTATCATACTCGACCGCATCCTGTACACGGCGACGCATTACCCGGCGAACTACGGCTTCATCCCCCGCACCTACGGCGACGACGGCGACCCGCTGGACGTGCTGGTCATCTGCTCCGAGGCAATAGAGCCTATGACCCTGGTGCGCTGCCGCCCCATAGGCGTCATTGCCATGAAGGACAGTGGCAAGATGGACGAGAAGATAATCGCCGTATGTAAGGACGACCCGAACTACAATATGTACGACGACATATGCCAGCTCCCCAGCCACACCTTTGAGGAGATGCGCCACTTCTTCTCCGTCTACAAGACCCTCGAGGTCAAGGAGACCGTAGTGGACGAGGTCCAGGGCCGCGAAGCCGCAGTGGAGATAATCGAGCACTGCATCGACAACTACATCAACAGCTTCTGCAAGTGAAGCCACAAAAGGGAAAGGACCCGCCGCAAGGCAGGTCCTTTTTTGCTCCCACTTTTTAATTTTATCACAGCGGAACAGGGCCTGTAAACACCAAACCCGATGACCTGTTAATTTTCGTGAATTTGTTACAAATTTGTGAAACAAGTATATTATCTGTTGACTTTATGCTGCGCCAGTAGTATATTATAGCCAAAGGATAAAGGCAGAGGCAAAAGCCCAAGGCCTTGTCTGATCGGAACGCCGACCCCCTCGGTGAGCCGGGCTGCACATTTGATATATGAAGTATATCCATCTTTGATCTACCGCGGATGCCAACACAGCTTTGATAAAAGCGCTGAGAAATCAATTTGAAGCAAAAGGCAAAATACAAGCTGGAAAACTGAAATTGATAGAAGCATTTGAGGCATACCAGACGGAATTGAAACAGCAGCTCACGGCGCGCCAAAGGCTCGGATTTTTCCGAAATCTGTAGAAAGAGAGGTTAAATTGATGTTAGATACCAAGAATCACCGCGTCTGACCCCTGTCTTTGATTCTGAGAGCAAGCTCAAGGATAGAAAACAGGGGTCAGATGCTTTTTTTATGCCCTTTCACGCCCAATGGGGCGTTATTTTTTTGCCATCCAGAGCCAGTACTATGATTATTGAACTCTGTTTAGTAAACTCAAAACCAGCCTTTTTTACTTTATATGAACTCATCACGATTTCGCAAATCAATTAGAGAACCTCCAGATAGGGAACGGACGCCCCAATCTATTCAGGGGCGTCCATTAAGTTTTGCAAGAACTGCTTAGATTTTGATAGCTGCCTTGAATGCGCTATGTACTGCGGACATTATATCGCCCTGGTTAACGATAGTATCTCCAACGGAGCAAATTTCAGGTACAATGTTACGGTACTGCTCCTCAAGTTCCGGTTGTGTATGCATTCCTGTGGAAACCACAACGGCATCTGCAGGCAAACGGTACTCCTTCCCATTTCGCATAATAGTTAGACCCTTGTCATCTATCTCAAGGGTTTTTGTCTCCGTGAGAATAGTCGTACCGTAATCTTCCAGTTTGAACATTATCGGCTCTTTGACAGCCGGGAACATGTCCCCGCCGACGCTCGGCAGAAGGTCTACGATGGTTACATGGACTCCGCGCTCCCCCAGCCACTCGGCAAGCTCAATGCCAACTTGTCCTCCACCTAAGACGACTACATTTTCAGCATCAATTCCGTTCACAAAAACATCCCTGAAGCTGTGAACATTTTTGCCGTCAATGCCTTTTATTGGCGGAATGAAGTCCTTACCTCCGGCCGCAATTATAAGTGAATCTGGCGCAAACTCTCTGACGGAATCCAGATCCGCAGTCTTTCCAAACTCAACTTTAATTCCACGCTTCTCAATGTTGTGTTTAAAATAGCGGAGAATCTTGTTGAACGCATCCTTTCTAGGCGGGAGTTTTGCGATATTAATAGAGCCTCCAATTTCTCCGCTCTTTTCCCAGATGGTGACATCGTGCCCTCTGTCATGCGCAACTATTGCGCTCTCCAGGCCTGCAGGTCCGGCGCCTATGACCAGCACCTTTTTTCTGACCGGCGCTTTGGTGATCTGGAACTCCGGATCAGTCTCATGCCCTGCCTGAGGGTTGAGTATGCATGTGATAGAATTGCCTTTCATGCCGGAGCCAATGCATCCCTGGCAGCAGGAAACGCACGGGCGAATATCCTCCGGCCGACCTTCGGCAACTTTGTTGACCCAATCCGGATCAGTTATGAGAGGACGTCCAAGCGTTATCATATCTGCTTTGCCTTCAGAGATCAGTTTCTCCATGAACTCAGGGTCTCTCACCTGGTTTCCTATCATAACCGGCACGCTTACGCCTGCTTTTATGTTCTCAGTGTACGGCAGAAGCACGCCTTCAGGTGTGCCGATCGGCGCCTCTGTGGATATGACGTTGCGTACCCTTTCGACAGGGCCGTAGCCGCAGGACACCGATATCGCCTGAACGCCGGCAGCCTCGAGCCTTCTCGCTATCTCGCGTATCTCTTCCAGCGTGTTGCCGCCGTCAGGCTCGTAGCCGTTCATGCGACAGTACAGCGGTATGTCTCCGATTTCCTCCTTCATTGCCTCAATAACTTCGAGAACAAACCGCATTCTGTTCTCCAAAGAACCTCCATATTCATCCGTACGCTTGTTGGCCCAGGGGGACAGGAACTGCCCGCAGAGATACATATGTGCGCAGTGAAGGCCGATAATTTCAAAGCCTGCCTCGCGGCAGCGGCGGGCGCCCTGGCGGAATTTTTCGACCATATCATGTATCCCGGTAACCGTAAGTTCGCGAGGCACTATGTATCCGGGGCGCGGGTGCCCGATCATGGAAGGCGCAACCGGAAGCGCGCCCCTGGTGACCTCAAGATAGCCTTTCTTGGAAAGAGGCCCCGAGCGACGTCCGGCATGGGACAGCTGTATTGCGGGCACACTGCCCGCGTCTTTGATGGCCTTTGCCAGCTTAGCGAGCATGGGAATATACTTGTCGTCGCTGACGCCCACAGGGTTTATTGCATTGTTGCCATTGGGAAAGTCGACGATGCCGTCCTCAACGCAAATCATCCCAACGCCGCCTTTAGCTCTGGCGACATACCAGTCGATCGACCGGTCATCAATAAAACCGCCTTCAGTGAAACACAGCGTCATAGACGGCATCACTATTCTGTTCTTGAGTTCAACGTTGCCGATTTTAATTGGTGTTAGCAGATTCATGTTTTTCTCCTTTTACGTTGATTTATTTTTGGCCGGAACAGTGCCCGACTATGGTGCGTGTGACTTCTGTGAGGTCGTCCAGCCTTTCCAGAGCTGAGCACAGTTCAATGGCCTTTTCCGCTTCCCGATCATCCAGCACGCCTTTTGCGCAGTCGATGAACTTGCCGACCAGCTCTGCATCGGAGAGAGGCCTCTCTTTTGAGCCGAGAGGCACCCTGACGCTTTCTGATAACTCCGAGCCGTCATCAAGCGTTACAACAATTGTCGTGCGCTCATCTTTTATGTCGCCGCGCCCCTGCTGCTGCGGATCCACGCTCATTTTCACTTTGTCTATCACCTTGAGCAATTCAGGTTCGTTTACAGCGGCGTCTTCGAAGTGTTCAAGCCGTACTTCACCGTGCATAAGCGCACGGGCAACGCAGTATTCCTGACTGAATTTTGCCTCCAGCCCAGTTTTGGGGCGAGGATAAATGCATACGTTTATATTGCGCTCCTGCACCAGACATTCAACATGTCGGACGCGGTCAATGTCGCCTATCTTGCTCGACAGCGCTATTGCGGCCTCAATGCCTCTATGGGTCTCTGCGCAGCAGGCCCATTTTTTGTGTATAATGCCTGGCTCGAGGCAATTCCAGTCGACTCCCAGCTTTTCGCCAAGTCCGTCAAAGCAATAGTCATTCTCCTTGCAGTACGCTCTTTGGTAGCTTTGTTTTGCCTCAAAAATAGTTTTGTTCGCGGTGTATCCGAGCTTGGCAAGACGAGCTGCGAGAATACCGTTACGGCACGCCAGCCCGGCATGAAGTGGCTTTGTCATTGTGCCGAAATTCTGCTTCAAGCCTGATGACATGGATGCCGCCATGCCTAATGCGGTCTGGAATTGGCTCACGTTCAACCCGAGGAGTTTGCCAGCCGCAACTGCAGCTCCAAAAGCTCCAAGCGTTCCTGTAGTATGGAACCCTTTTTCATAGCATGAGTCACCAATCGCAATTCCCAGATAAGCTTCCACCTCAAGTCCGGCGGCATAGGCCGTGATGGCTTCCGTTCCTGAAACCTTAGCAAGCTGGCACAGCGTAAGTATTGTCGGCACAAGCGAGACACTTGGGTGCCCCTTTACAGAGTCACAGCAGTCGTCAAAGTCCAGCGCGTGGCTGAAAGTCCCATTCGCCAAGGCAGCAGTGTCAATAGTTGCGCACAGTCCGCTTCCAAGCACGGAGATCGGTCCAGGCTCATTTGACGCTTTTACGTATTTAATGATCGTCCGGCCTTCGTCTGATTTGCTTCCCGCCAGCATAACACCGATGGTATCCATGAATGATTTCTTCAGTATCGATACAACTTCAGACGGTATTTTATCAAAGGTGAGCTCACCAGCAAACTTTGCCGCATGTTTCGTATATTCGCTCTTGTTCACATGATCACCCCTATACTAGAATGAACTGAGATATAATTATCATGGTAAGCACTGTGCAGCATGCGGGGATGGCTGTACGCTTCACGATTTGCGTTATACTGACGCCTGTAATGCGCGACACCATTATGTTGGAGCCGGCTACAGGAGATACGGCCATAGAATAGCAGCCAACAGGCAGCAGCGTAGAACACATATCTACTGCGTTTGCTCCGGAACTTCTTGCTATATCTCCAAAGAGTCCGCCGAACAGCGCCATGTTGCCCGGCTGTGAACCAGAAACTGTTATAAATGCAAAGGCCAGTAAAGAGCCAATTATTGTTATTGACTTAATTCCAATACCTGCATTTGCGAACGCTGAGAAGATAACTGTTAATCCTCCAACCTTGCTTATTGCATTTGCAAAAAGGGTCGCAGCAAACATCACCGTTACAACTGCGCCAAAGGACTCGGCCATGCCTTGAAAGAAATGCTTGGTGTTGTCAAAAACCTCTCTCTTGTCCTTGCAGGTGAGCAGCATGATTATAAGCACGATAAACAGCCCCATGAAGTTCGCAGCTGCAACACTTATCGTCTCGCTGAAGAACAATCCACTGAACAGTATAATGAACACAAGGGGTATTATCGGCAAAATTGCGTACCACTTTGGTACTCCAAGGGTTTCAAAGCTCAGCGTGGCCGCGCTGGAGTCATAACTCACCTGCTCCTTTCGGTCAAAATATTTGGAAGTAAAGTAGAAAACCACTATCGCCACTATCAACGAAGGAATAAAAATCGGCAGCTCTTTGGTCAGGAAAAATTGAGGAACTGAGTAGTCAATATTGCCTGCGCTGAACACGGTATATGTCATTCCGCAACCGGGTCCATAGGTAAACGCCTGTCCCAGCACGATAGCGGTCGCCGCTGTGGCTGTGGATGCTCCTGAGGCCAACATGACAGGATAGAGAATTGCAAGCGCCAAGCTTGCCTTGCCCGCATTGCTGGTTACAACAAGCTGAAGCAGGAATGTGATAATGACAGTTCCCGCAACGGGCGCAAATTTAAGCTTTGATTTCTGAAATGGCTTGGCCAGCGTAAGCGTAAAAGCTTCTGTCGCCTTCAGCGATTTCATATAACCAACATAGCCCATAACGCTCATGACAATGAGGCCCTGACCTGAAATGGTGCTCTTTGCGGTGTCAACCACGTATTCGAAGCAGTCAAACAGCAGGCTGCCTGTGGTGTTCTCTCCCATCATGCTTTCGCCAGTAACGTATGTGAGAATCAGCACAGCAACCGTACCTACCGAGAGCATGGCCATGGTTATATTTATGTTCTTAAAAATCGCGTACGCCAGTACGATGATCATCAATATTGTTCCAATAACCTGAAAAGTCTCTTGCATATTTCTGTCCTTTCCCTTCAATTAGACAAATGAGTTGACTTTCCCCGCAATTTAAGCCTTTATATCGCCCCCAAATCTTTATTCTTATACATGCGCATGTGTTTTTCATTATCAGGTCATTATTACCGCGGCAAATACAGCTATCGCACAGCTGATGAGAGTAAGAGGCAGCCCTATTGGCAGCCAGTCAAGAAAAGCCATCCCCGCCTTCCTGCTGACAATTATGTTCGTCGTCGACGCAATCGGTGTGAGATATGAGCAATTGCAGCCGGCAACAGCAACAAGCACAACTACCCTCTGGTCCATCCCTGCTGCTGAAGTCGCCGACAGAACTAATGGCACAACGATACCGGCCGCAGATGTATTGCTCAGGACTTGGCTTATAAGGCAGCCGGCCAAAAATATCATTGTATAAATGATGAGGCTGCCAGGATGTATACCGAGCCCTGAAATCATTTGTGATATGCTGTTTGACAATCCGGAGTCTGTTATAGCCGCCGAATACGCTAAGCAGCTTGCCACAAATATCTGCATGCCGATATCCATGGCTTTGACTGCCTCTTCTTCTGAAAGATATCCGAGGAATATCGTAAGGACAGCGATTGCCGCCGCAACAAGGTGGGCAGGAATACCAGTTATAGATTCCAACATGACCGCTGCCAGAAATACAAGGAAGAGGCCCAGGATAACATATTGCCTTGTTGATAACCCTAGCTTTTCTTCTCCGGACTCTTCTTCGGCAGCTGGTTGGCATGGCTCTGATGTTGGAAAACCCCTATCTCCACGCAGGAGCATAAATGCTATGCAGGCCAGAGTTGTAGGTATGCCGATACTTGAAAATGCGAAAAAGCTCAACTCCCCATAGCCCGCATCCTTCAAAACAGCATTTGCCACCATGTTTGCAGGCGTACCGATAAGAGTGATCATTCCGCCCAAATTCGTTGAGATAGCAGCCGCGATTAAAAGCTTTTTCCTGTTTGAGCTGGTTGAGCTCGCAATTGTCTCAATGGCCGGAAGCATCGCTGCCAATATGGCGGTATTGGGTAACACGCTGCTTGCTGTTGCGCCAATCAGCATGATGTATGCCATAACTTTTTTATCAAAGTGTTTTCTGTTATGTATGGCCCTTCTTAACAGCAGGCCGAACGTGTCGCATAACCCCGACCTAAACATGGCAGCACTTATAATGAAAACAGACATAATAAGAATGTTGTTATCATTTGTAATGTATGAAAACGCGTCCTCAGGCCCAATAGCTCCGACCGCAATTAGAGCGAGCAGCGTAATAGCCCCCAAAAGTCCTACCGACAGCCGATTTGACACTAAAAGGCATATTAAAATTACCATCCATGTAATCAAAAAAACGTGCATATCCATCTTTTTCGAACCTCGAATCATGTCTAAGCCCGTTGATTGTTATTAATATATCATCAATCGCGTCAGGCTTCCAATACCGCTTTTGTCAATATATATATAACCTATTGGTTATGTATATATTGTATTTGCTAAGCATTTTAAAATTGAAAGGGTATCCCTGAAGCAAGTATGCTTCAAGGATACCCTTTTTATATTTGAGGAATCTATGAGTCTGTCACTGGGTCCCTTCTGAATACTCTTTGAAGAAATTGATTATTTCTGTCTCGAAAATATCGTTGACTCCAGATGCCGGCTGCCGCTTGTTTTTAAGCAGAGATATAATGCGATAGCACGAAGGAGAAGAAACCCGTCTGATAACTATGCCCTCCTGCTCCAGAGTTTTAACACTAGATATGGGCATTAAACTTACACCCATATTTGCCTTTAGCATTGCTATCAGTGTTCTTGTATTGTCGCACTCAAAGTAGTTTGTTAGTTCCGCTCCTGAATCCCTGAATATTCGCTTGTCACACATGAGTATATCGTCAGCATTCCAAGGCGTGAGCAGTGTCTGTTTGGCTATACTTTCTATTTTGACATCTTTCTCATAGCTAAGAGGATTCTCTGCAGAAACACATAGGGCCAGTTCCTCCTTGAACAACTCAATATACTCAAATCCGGTTGGGAGAGATTCAATCTCAAAATCTGAAATACAGAAAGAACAGCGAAATAGTGATGTGCTGTTGGAATCTCCAGGACTGGACAACATAAGGTTTATGCCTGGATACTTTTTTAGAAATGCAACAAAAAACTCAGGCACAATATTTCTGGCAGATTGCACCATTACATATATACTTCCTGAGAGAGCACCCTTCAAGCTCCTAAAATATTCGACAGAGTCTTCTATTATTTTAATTGCACGTACTACATCTGAGTAGAAATGCTTGCCGTTTGCATTGAGAACAATGTTTCTGCCGACATGGTCGAACAGATCTACTTCCAATTCCTCTTGCAGCTGTTTCATTGTCTTGCTAAGAGCCGGCTGCGAAACATGCAGAAGTTCAGCTGCTTTGAACATATTTTCACATTCCGCAATCGCGCAAAAATATCTCAGTTCTCTAATGTCCATGTTCACTTTCTCCCTGTTACCGCGCAATTTGCATATCACAGTTACCAGTACAAGTATATGTTTACATATTGCCAAGACATGATATAAATATAGCATTTGCATACGATAAACGTCAATCTTCTCATCGATTGAATCATTACTGACCGTCGTGATAAACATATAATTCGTAAATTAAATTATATAATACTATTGACAATTTTGATATACGGGTGTATGATATCCGCGTAAAGGAAGGAAAGGCGGTGCATGCATGAAAAAGACACTTTACAGCCTCATGCTCTCGGAGGAAGTCGTGCGCGAGGTAGACGCTCTGGCGCACAGACTGGGGACGAACCGCTCCAATCTCATAAATCAGATACTGGCGGATTACGTCTCCGTGACCACTCCGGAACGGAGGATAAACGATATATTCCGGGCTGTGGAACAGATGCTGGCGCCCTCGAGGGACCTGGTGCCCTTCTTCGCGCCCAACGCTCTGACCATGTCGCTCAAGTCCAGCCTCGAGTACAAGTACCGACCCACTGTGAAATACGAGGTCCAGCTCTTCCGCTCGGGCGAGGGTTCGCTCGGCGAGCTGAGCGTGGTGTTCCGCACCCAGTCGGCGGCGCTCATCGAGGCGATGACGAACTTCTTCCGCATCTGGAAGTACGTCGAGGACAAATTCCTGGCCCCTCAGCTGTCTGAGAGCCTGGACTACGCGCTCTACGACGGCAAGTTCGTCCGGAGCATAGCCGTGCCGCGCGGCCGGGACTGCACGGCCGAGGACGTCGCCGAGGCGCTCTCGGAGTACATCAAGCTCTTTGACCGGCTCATGAAGGCCTACCTCAGCGGCCGCGCCGACGCGCGGACGGTGGAGGCCGAGTACTATGCCGACCTCGGACGGCGCAAAATACTCATCTGAGGCAATTTACTCACCTAAAGGAAGGTGAAATTTATGAACGCTGAAAAATTCACTCAAAAGACCATTGAAACCATAAATACCGCACAGGCGATGGCTCAGGAGAACCAGAACCAGTACCTCACCCCTGCCCACCTGCTCTACGCCCTCATCGACCAGGACGGCGGGCTCATCGGCTCGCTGCTCGGCAAGATGGGCGCGGACTGCGACGCCATGCTGGGAGAGCTGGATGAGGAGATAAGGAAGCTGCCGAAGGTCTCCGGCGGGAACGGCGAGGTCTATGCCTCCCCCGAGACGAGCAAGCTGCTGCGCTTTGCCGAGAAGGCGGCTGAGAAGCTCGGTGACGAGTACGTCTCCGTCGAGCACCTGATGCTCGGCATGTTCTCCGAGGGCGGTCCCGCTGTGCGCCGGATACTCTCCGACCACGGCGTCACGCGCGAGGCCTTCAAC
>OLPA01000984.1_pt1 | contig 25248 bp, 24 predicted proteins | sample 1672811 | NCBI WGS metagenome assembly OLPA01 (sample SAMEA3136726, study PRJEB25190) | human gut metagenome | biome: human gut; feature: human-associated habitat; material: faeces | place: Austria | collected 2013
AAGGGAAAAGCGGGGCTTGCCCTCATTTTTTTTCAGCAGCTCATTGTAGATATCCATCTCTTCCCAGTTCTTAAGCATTTCCGGCTCACGCTTGGGCAGGCCGGCCCGCATAGGGAACTCGGTCTTCGGCAGGTTCAGGGTGGCGTTGAAATCCTGTGACATATAGCGGTATCTCCTGTTTCTGTATAGAGTTTATAAATCAAACAGCGGGGCGCGCGCAGCCGCGCCCGCCCCGTGTCATTCAATGAATTAAGAGAAAATCAGATGGAGAAGGGCTGCGTGCTGTCAAAGCCCCTGGAAGAAGCGGACGGGGCGTCCGCGGGCTGGTCGAGGTCAATTTTAATCTGGGAATCAGGCTGTATTCGCGCCACAGAGCTCTCAATGCTGCGTACGGCGGCGTCAACGCCCGGAGTGCCGGCGGCTGCGGGAGCCTCCGGCCTGATCATTATGCCGCTGCTGATGGCATCAAGATTTTTGAGTTGGGCGTTGCACATGGCGCGCATGCCATCGATGAATTTCGTGGTGGCGGCCTTGGCGTCGGCCAGGCGCCGTTCCTGATTGGCGGTTTCCTCCTCAATAGAGCCTACCCGGGCCTTTACCTGCCTGTCGGCCTCGGCCAGCATGGCGGAAGCTCTCTGGCGGGCGTCGGTCTCTATCTGGACGGCCAGCTTCTGGGCAGAGAGAATGGCCATGTTGAGGGCCTCCTCGTTCGCCCGGTACTCCTCGATCTTATCTACAAGGACCTTCATCTTGCTTTTGAGCACGGCGTTTTCCTTCTGAGAGGAGGTTATGTCGTCTGCCAGCTCCTCAAGAAAATCATCCACGGAGGCCATATCGTAGCCACCGAACTTGGCCTTTTCAAAAGTCTTTTCGCGAATGTCCTGAGCGGTTATCATATGCTTATCCACCTTTCACTGTTTGTTTCGGGAAAGCGCGGCCGCGCCCGCCCGCTCTCCGCCTTCATCTGGGAAGGGGAGCTTAAAAATACTGCCCGTCACTCTCGGGCTGCCCGGCCTGGGAGCCCAGTATATCTACATTCTGGGGAGTGACAAAGTAGGTTTTTGCAGACACAGGGGTTATCTTGCCCTGCAGGGCATAGGTTATGCCGGAGAGAAAGTCCAGCAGGCGGCGGGCGGTCTCCGTGGGCAGACCCTCCAGAGTCATGACCACTGAGCGGCCCTGCAGCAGATGGTTCATAAGCTCTCCCGCCTCGTCAAAAGACTTGGGGCTGAAGAGGATAACCTGAGTCTCGCTGCCGCCGAAATTAACAAGGCGCTCCCGGTGGGGGGCCTTGGGCTTGGCCGGCTTTTTAACGCCGCGGCTTCCAAAAAAGCCCGCGCCCTCTCCCGCCGCCTTCGCGCCCTTGCGGGAAGCCTGGCCGGCGTCAGCGGAGAATTCTTCCTCAAAGGAGTCCTCAGGCTCAGCCTGAGCGCTTTCCTGCCGGACAGACGGTCTCAGACTGCCGTCGGCACCTTCAAAGAAATCTTCCTCGTCATCATAGGGTTGGGTAAGTTTTCGCAGCGCCTGAATAAATCCCGGGTTAAACATGTTTTGCCTCCAGTGATGCTAGTCGTAGACACGTGCGCCGAAAATGGCGCTGCCTACCCTGACCATGTTCGCCCCGCAGTTCACCGCTTCGGTGTAATCGCCGGACATGCCCATGGACAGAAAATCCATGCATACATTATCGTATTTTTTTGCCGCATTGTCAACAAAAAGCTGCTTCATCCGGAGAAAATATGGCCGGTTTTCCTCCGGAAATGCGCAGATAGGGGGAATTGCCATCAAACCCCGCGTCCGCAGCGCGGGGAGACGGGCTGAAAATTCCAGGGCGGCGGGGATATCCTCCGGGGAAAACCCGGATTTTGAAGCTTCACCGCCGATATTTACTTCCAGCAGCACATCCTGTATTATGCCCCGTTTTTCAGCAATTTGGGAAATTTCCTCCAGAAGCTCCCGGCTATGGACGCTGTGGATAAGCGCGGCCAGACCCACGACCTGCCGGACTTTGTTTTTCTGAAGGTGACCAATGAAGTGCAGCGGCGCCCCGCGGTAGGCCCCCAGGGCGTTTTTTTCCAGCATTTCCTGCACCCGGTTTTCCCCGCAGACATCAACGCCCGCGGCGATGGCACGCTGAATCCTGCCGGCGTCGTTCATCTTTGTGGCGGCCACCAGAAGGATCTCCCCGGCGTTCCGGCCGGCCTCCGCCGCGGCGGAGGCGATGTTACGGCGCACCAGAGCTACATTTTCTTCTATGCTCATGGCTCTGCCACCTCTCCCTCGCTCAAATTCTCTCCGGAGACGATGAGCGTCTCGCCCTCCCGCAGGCTCTCAGCCCCGGCTGAAAGGGCGGCAAGCCAGAAATCCCCGGATTTATATATTATCTCAACCTCACGCTGCCGGATTGTCCCGGCGGAGAGGGTATATACGTATTCATTGCCTTCCCCGTCCTCCCGGACAGAACCCGGAGGCAGCCGAAGGCCAGTATAACTGGAAAAAATCAGCTCTGCCCCGGTTTTCCGCAGGGACAGGAATTCCCGGCCCTCCAGAGTCAGGCGCAGCAGCAGGGCGGCTCGGCTGCCGTCCCGGCTCACCGAAAGAAGCTCTGCGGGGACGCTTTGATCCATGCCGTCAAAAAGCAGGCTGCACCGGCCCTTCTCCGGAAGTGTGCCGGCAGTTTCCGCCACGGCGGCAAAGTACCAGCCGCGGCCGGTCACAAGGCGGCCTATGGCGCCGCTGCGCTCCTCTGCCCGGGCGGAGAGAAGTTCCTCGACCCTGTCCGGGCTCAGACCCTCCAGCATAGCGGGGTTAAGCGCTTCAAAGCCGTCCGTATCGCTGAAAAATATGGCCGAGCATGGGCAGAGCAGGGCTTCGCCGCCCGTTTCCCGGGCAAATGCGCCCCCCGCCGGAAGGCGGCTGCCATCCCGGGCCAGAAGCTCCGCCGGGGCGGAGGGGCAGACAGACTGCTCCTCCCTCACGGCCACGCCCCGGAGACTGAGGCTGTCGTAAAAGCTTATCCGCCGGACCGTCTCCGTCTCCAGTTCCCGGTGCAGCTTCCCAAAGAGCGCGGCTCCCATATAGGCGCAGGCGGCGATGAAAAGCAGCGCCGCCACCGCCCTTAAAAAGCCCTGCCCCGTCCCGCTCTTATGTATCCGCCTCAAGGCTGATCGGTTTGGGGGGAACAATGGTGGATATGGCGTGTTTGTAAATAAGCTGCTGCTTGCCGTCGGAATCCAGGATCACGGTGAAGCCGTCAAAGCCCTTTACCACCCCGTGAAGCTGGAAGCCGTTCATAAGAAACATGGTGACCGTCAGCCGGTCTCTTCTTGCAAGGTTCAGGAATGCGTCCTGGAGATTCTGCGTTTTCTGCATTTCAGCCAACTCCTTTTTTTCTGGAAGCGGCTGTCCCGGCCGCTTCATCATAGTGTATCCCGCTTTTTGGCGGGGTACTCTATGATATACCGCGGCTGCGCGAAAACTCCGTCGAAAGCAGTCGGGCCCGTTCAAAATCGGGCTTGCCCTGCCAGCTTATCCGCAAAGCGTCCTCCCAGCGGGAGAACCAGGTGAGCTGCCGCTTGGCATAGCGGCGGCTGTTCTGTTTTATGCGTGCCAGTGCCTCCTGCTCCGGAATGCTGCCCCTTATGCAGAGGGCGGCTTCTTTATAGCCAATGGCCTGCATGGCCGTGCAATCCGGCGCAACGCCCTCCTTTAAAAGGGCGGCGACCTCCGCCATAAGCCCGGCTTCGGCCATCTTGTCCACCCGGCTGTCTATGCGGGCGTAAAGGGCCGCCCGGTCGGCATAGCCCAGGACGATCCGGGCGGCCTCGTAGCGCCCGGGCAGCTCCCGGCTGCGCCGGTCATGCTCGGTTATGGTGGCGCCTGTGAGCGTGTAGATCTCAATGGCCCGGATGATGCGGCGCTTGTCCGCCGGGTGCAGTTTCCCGGCCCGCTCCGGGTCAAAGGAGCGGAGCCTTTGGAGCAGGGCCTCGCCGCCCAGCGCCTCATATTCCGCAGCCAAAGAGGCGCGGAGCTTTTCGTCCCCCTCCTCCCGGGCCGCAAAATCCCGGCCGGACAGGAGCGAGTCGATATAAAGCCCGGTGCCGCCCACGATTATGGGCAGCTTTCCCCGCCGGAGGATATCATCACAGCAGGCGGCGGCGGCCTCCACATAGCGGGCCACGGAGTAGTCCTCCCAAGGCTCGGCCACATCCAGCATATGATGGGGCGCGGCGGCGCGCTCCTCCGCCGTGGCCTTGGCGGTGCCGATATCCATGCGGCGGTATACCTGCATGGAGTCCGCCGAGACAATCTCCCCGCCCAATTCTTGGGCAAGCGCTATGCCAAGCCTGGTTTTCCCGCAGGCCGTGGGGCCTGCCACAACGATTACTTTCGGCTGCATGGCGGCACCTCATACGATACGCTTGAACTGTTTGTCAAGCTCTTTGCGGGTCATGACAACGGAGACGGGCCTGCCGTGGGGGCAGTATTTTACCTCGCCCGACAGCACAGCCTCCACAAGGCGCTCAAGCTCCTGCCGCTGGGTGTCCCAGCCGGCTTTTATGGCTGCCTTGCAGGCCACAGTGTGGAGAATTTCGTCCCGGGCGTTCTCCGCCTCGGGGCTTCTGCCGCTGCGGAGCTTTTCGCATATCTCCTCCAGCGCCGCCGCCGCATCTCCCGGGGCCATGTCTGCGGGGACAGCGCGGATTATAAACTCATTCTCCCCGAAAGGCTCGATTTCAAAACCAAGCGCCGCCAGCAGCTCCCCGTTTTTTTCCAGCAGCTCCCCGTCCTCCGGGGTCAGGCGTAAGGGGGAGGGACAGAGAAGGCTCTGAGCCATCATCCTGCCGCCCCGCGCCTTGAGCCGGTCGAAAATTATGCGCTCATGGGCGGCATGCTTGTCGATAAAAATCAGCTCCTCGCCCCGCTCCACGATGATATAGGTCTTTAGTGCCTCACCCACTATCTTGTGGTCGGGAAAGGGAGAGCTTTCAACATTTTGAACAGAGTTTTCAACATCAATTTTCGGCGCCTGGACTGCAAGCCCTGTCGCGGCGGGGCTTTTTGCCTCGAAAGAGGCCGAAATGGGACGCGAGGGCAGGGGAATGCTGGTCTGATAGGGCTGGTCATAACTTTTGAAGCTCACGGGAGCGGGCTTTTTGAGGGCGCTCTCCCGTGGGGGCGCCGGGACGGCGCTTCGGACGGAGTGCACGGCGCCGCCAGAACCGACGGCACGCGTGTCACGGTAAAAGTTTGCCCCGGATTCCTGCGCCGCCCCTCTCTCCGCCGGCGCGGGAGCGGGCTGGGGCACGGGGGGCGGGGCGGAAGTCGGGGGCGAAGCGGCCATCCGGCTTTCGCTCTCAAGGGCGAAGCGGGCAGTGTGATAAACAAGGTCGAAAACCTGCCGCTCGGCAGCGAATTTCACCTCTGTTTTGGCCGGGTGCACGTTCACATCCACGCTTCCCCAGCCAATCTCCAGATACAGGGCGCAGGAGGGATAGCGGCCTGTGAGCAGGCTGTTTTTATATGCCTGTTCCAGCGCGCTCTGGAGCAGGGGGGATTTAATATAGCGCCCGTTGCAGAAAAAGTACTGATTGCTCCTGTTGCCCCGGCCGGCGGCGGGGGAGGAGATAAAGCCCCTGAGCTTAAGCCCTCGGTCCTCGCTCATGCAGGGGAGCATGGAGGAGGCCAGCTCGCGCCCCAGCAGGGCGTACACGCAGGAGTCTTCCCGACCGTCCCCGGGGGAGAAAAATTCCTCCCGTCCGTCCCGGATAAAGCGGACGGAGACCTCCGGCCGCCCAAGGGCGCAGCGCAGGGCCGAGAGCAGGCAGGCGGAGGCCTCGCTGCGGTCGGATTTCAGGAACTTCAGCCGGGCGGGGGTGTTGAAAAACAGATCCCGGACGATCATGCTGGTCCCGGCGGGGCAGCCGGCGGGGACCATGTCCTTTATATCTCCGGCCTGAAGCCTTACGAGGGTACCCTCGGCGTCGTCCCGGCGGCGGGTGCGAAGTTCAATATTGGATACAGCGGAGATGGCCGCCAGCGCTTCGCCCCGGAAGCCCATGGTGCGGATGGCCTCAAGGCCCCTTTCATCGCGGAGCTTGGAAGTGGCGTGACGCAGGAAAGCCACGCCCGCGTCCTCCGGGGCCATGCCGCAGCCGTCATCGGTGACGCGGATATAGGTGGCACCGCCGCCGCGGATCTCCACGCTTACATTTTTGGCTCCGGCGTCAAAGGCGTTTTCCATCAGCTCCTTGATGACCGAGGCGGGGCGCTCCACCACCTCGCCTGCGGCGATCATGTCCGCAACATGAGGGGAGAGTATATTGATAACAGGCATTGTTTACCTCCAGAATCTTAAAGCGCTTTCATTATACAGGATTTTTGTTGAAATTTCCACTTAATTTGTGTTAATATTGAATGAATACAGATTTAAAGGACAAGGAAAATGAGCTACGAAAGAAAAGTTATAGATATTGAGAAGATAAAGGAACAGGAGGGCATCTGCGCCCGAATTTCCTCCCGCTTTGCCGCCGAGGGAAAGCGGCCGCTGGCCATGGTGGACACCTACGGCTGCCAGCAGAACGAGGCGGACAGCGAAAAGCTCCGGGGATACCTGGCGGAGATGGGCTGCGGCTTCACCCAGAACGAGTTTCAGGCGGATATCATCGTCGTGAACACCTGCGCCGTCCGGGAGCACGCGGAGATGCGCGTGCTGGGCAACGTGGGGGCACTGAACCACTCCAAGAAAAACAAGCCGGAGCAGATCATCGCCGTCTGCGGCTGCATGGTGCAGCAGGAGCATATGGCGGAGAAAATAAAGAAATCCTATCCCGTGGTGGACCTGGTTTTCGGCCCCCACGAGCTCTGGCGCTTTCCGGAGCTGATCAGCCGGGTCATGACCGGGCACAGGCGGGTCTTTGCCGCAGAAAAGAGCGACGGGGTCATGGCCGAGGGCATTCCCCAGCAAAGAGACGGCGGCGTGAAGGCCTGGCTGTCCATCATGTATGGCTGCAACAATTTCTGCTCCTACTGTGTGGTGCCCTATGTGCGGGGCCGGGAGCGCTCCCGCCGCCCGGAGGATGTGGTGGCAGAGGCCAGGCAGCTTGTGGAGCAGGGCTATAAGGACATTACCCTGCTGGGCCAGAATGTGAACTCCTATGGGAAGGATCTGGGTGCCGGCGTGGACTTTGCCGACCTCATCCGCATGATAAACGACATCCCGGGGGACTTTCTCATCCGCTTTATGACAAGCCATCCCAAGGATGCAACGGAGAAGCTTTTTGAAACCATGGCCGCCTGCGAAAAGTGCGCCCATCAGCTCCATCTGCCAGTCCAGTCCGGAAGCGACAGAATTCTGAAGCTTATGAACCGCAGCTACGACAGCGCCAAATATCTCCGCCAGGCGGAGCTGGCCAGAAGCTATATGCCGGATCTCGTCCTCACCACGGATATCATCGTGGGCTTCCCCGGCGAGACTGAGGAGGACTTTGAGGATACCATAAGGCTCTGCGAAAAGGTCCGTTTTGACGCCATGTTCACTTTTATCTATTCCAAGCGCGTGGGAACGCCTGCGGCCTCCATGCCCGACCCCTATACAAGAGAGGATAAGCAGCGGCATTTCGACCGGCTTATGGAGGTCTCCAATCGCATCTCCTCCGAAAAGCACAGGGAGTATGAGGGCAGGATTCTCCGGGTCCTGGTTGACGGAGAGACGGGGCGGGACGAGTATAATCTCTCCAGCCGCACAAACGGCGGCAGGCTCGTGCATCTCAGGGGGAATCCCGCCCTTATCGGGCGCTTTATAGACGTGAAAATATGTTCCGGGAATACCTGGGCGCTGTATGGAGAGATAGAAAATGGCTGAGCTTACCCCGATGAAAAGGCAGTACAACGAGATAAAGAGCAAACATGAGGATTGTTTGCTCTTTTTCCGCCTGGGCGATTTTTATGAGATGTTCGACGAGGACGCGAAGCTGGCCTCCAAAGAGCTGGACCTGGCCCTGACCACAAGGGACCGCAATGTGGAAAACCCGGACGAGAGAACGCCCATGTGCGGCGTTCCCTATCACAGCGCCGAGGCCTATATTGCCCGGCTCATAGCCAAGGGCTATAAGATAGCCATCTGCGAGCAGACCGAGGATCCGGCGCTGGCCAAGGGCCTTGTCCAGCGGGACGTTATCCGCATCATCACCCCTGGCACGGTCACCGAGAGCTCCATGCTGCAGGAGGAGCGGAGCAATTATATCTGCTCCGTGTATCTGAACAACGGCCGGGGCGCGGCCGCTTTCTGCGATATCTCCACGGGAGAATTCTGCTGCGCCGCCTTCGAGAGCGACGCGGTTTCCCATATCCTCAATGAACTGGGCCGCTTCGCCCCCCGGGAGGCGCTGCTCTCCTCCGGGGCGGAGCAGGAAGGCGCCCTGAGGGACTTTCTTACGAAAAAGCTCTCCGCCATGCTGGAGAGCGGGGACCGGCGCTTCGACTTTCTCTCGGCCGCCGCGGGCGTCTGCGCCCAGTTCGGCTTTGACGACGTGGACCAGAGCGGCCTGGGCGGGAACAACGCCGCCGTCTGTGCCTCCGGGGCGCTGCTGAGCTATATTGCCGACACGCAGAAATTCGACATGAGCCACATAAACCGCCTGGACGTGTTCTACGACGGAAGATACATGGAGCTGGACTGGACCACCCGGCGCAGCCTGGAGCTTACGGAATCCCTGCGCAGCGGGGAGAAGAGGGGCTCTCTGCTCTGGGTGCTGGACAGAACGAAAACCCCCATGGGCGGCAGGCTGCTGCGCTCTTGGGTGGAGCGGCCCCTGCTGTCCCCGGTGGCCATAAAACGCCGGCTGTCGGCGGTGAATGAGCTTTTCAGGGACAATGTAAAGCGGGGCGAGCTGATAGAGAGCCTGCGGCAGATAAACGATATGCAGCGCCTTGTGGGCCGGGCGGTCTACGGCACCGCCGGCGGGCGGGACCTGCGCGCCCTCTCAAACTGCGCCGGGGCCCTGCCGGGGCTGAAGGCCCTGCTGGAGGGCTTCAAATGCGCGGAACTGCGGGATATCCGGGGCATGGACGCTCTGGAGGATATCCGGGAGGAGATAGACCGGGCCATCTGCGACGAACCGCCTTTTTCTGTCCGCGAGGGCGGCATCATCCGCCCGGGCTATGACGAGGAACTGGACAGGCTTCGGAACGTGCGGGATAATGGCGCCCAGATGGTCACGGAGCTGGAGGCCCGGGAGCGGCAGCGCACGGGCATCAAAAAGCTCAAAGTAGGCTATAACAAGGTTTTCGGCTATTATATCGACATTCCCCGTTCCGCCGGTCTTGAAAAGGTGCCGGAGGACTATATCAGAAAGCAGACCCTTGTCTCCAACGAGCGGTATTTCACCCAGGAACTCAAGGAACTGGAAAATACCCTGCTTACGGCCCGGGACAGAATAAACGATTTGGAATACGGTTTCTTCTGCCGGATTCGGGACGCTGTCGCCGCCCGGGTGGGCAGGATTCAAGCGGCGGCGGATGCCGTTGCCCGGCTGGACGCCCTCTGCTCCCTGGCGGAGGTGGCCGTCCGCAACGGCTATACCATGCCGGAGGTGGACGCCTCCCGGGAGCTGAACATAAGCGAGGGGCGGCACCCGGTGGTGGAACAGACCCTTAAGGATGTGCTTTTTGTCCCCAACGACACTTACCTGAACGCCGGTGAGGACCGGGTGGCCATTGTCACCGGGCCGAATATGGCCGGTAAATCCACCTATATGCGCCAGACGGCGCTCATCGTGCTTATGGCCCAGATCGGCTCCTTCGTCCCGGCAAAAAGCGCTACCATCGGCATCGTCGACCGGGTGTTCACCCGCATCGGCGCTTCCGACGATCTGGCTTCCGGCCAGTCCACCTTCATGGTGGAGATGAACGAGATGGCCAATATCCTGCGCCATGCCACCCCCGCTTCCCTGCTGATTCTTGACGAGATCGGCCGGGGTACCTCAACCTTTGACGGCATGGCGATTGCCAGGGCCGTGCTTGAATACTGCGCGGACAAAAAGCGCCTTGGAGCCAAAACCATGTTTGCCACTCATTATCACGAGCTTTCCGCCCTCGAGGGGGAGATCGGCGGCGTAAGGAACTATAACATTACTGCAAAAAAACAGGGAGGCAGCCTTGTTTTCCTGCGGAAAATCGTCCGGGGCGCAGCGGATGACAGCTATGGCATAGAGGTGGCCAAACTGGCGGGCCTGCCAGAGCAGGTCATAAGCCGGGCAAAGAGCTGCCTGCGCCAGCTGGAGGCTCAGGGCGTTGCCGCCCCCGCCGCTGCCGCCGGTCCCGCGGAGGAAAAGGAGCAGATCAGCTTCTCCGATCTCGGTTCCGACCAGGTGCGGCAGACCCTGCTGGAGACAGATCTGAACACCCTTACGCCCATTGAGGCTATGAACCTGCTCTTTGAATTGCAGAAGAAAGCGAGGGCCTGATGAACAGGGAACCCACAACAGAGTTTGAAAGCAGCATGAGCCGGGGCGAGAGCCTGGCGGCGCTGCTGTATCTGCCGGTGCATATCCTGGCGCTGCCGCTGCTGCTTACCTGGATCATGCTCCGAGGCTGGGTCGGCGAGGCCGGGGCCAATCTCCTGTGCTATGCGCTGGGATTTATGTATATGCTGGCCTTTGAAGGGCGCTTTCTCCGCCGGGAGTTTGACCCTCTCTGCGACAGGCCCGGCCGCTGCCTGCTTGAAATCTGCGTCAGTTACGGCCTTATGCTGGGGCTGAACCTCTGCGTCAATGGCCTGCTCACGCTTCTGCTGCCTGCGGAGAATCCCAATAACGCCGCCATTATGGACATGGCGGGCATGGAGATGGGCAAAATCTCTGCTATGGCGGTGTTCCTGGCCCCCGTCGTGGAGGAGCTTATGTTCAGAGGCGGGGTTTTCGGCGTCCTCCGCCGGAAAAACCGTGTCCTGGCCTACGCCGCCAGTATGCTGCTCTTTTCCGTGTATCATGTCTGGGGCTATGCCATGGCGGAGCCGCTGTACTGGCTCTTTATCATCCAGTATCTCCCCATATCCTGGCTGCTCTGCCGCTGCTACGAGAGAACGGGCACCATCTGGACCAGCATCTTCCTGCACATGCTGGTAAACGGTATCTCTCTCAAGGCCCTTTCCATGCTTCAGGAGCTGATGTAAAAATGGAAGAATATAAAATAAAGCCTGTCGCCCATATGAAAAGCGACTTTCCCACGAAGTTCGGCATCCCCCGTCAGGCGGGCATCGTGCCGGCGCTGGAGAGCCGGATCGTTTTTGAGCCGGAATACGGCGACAGGGAGGCTCTGCGGGGGATAGAGGGCTTCTCGCATCTCTGGCTCATCTGGGGCTTTTCCGAAGTCCGGCGGGAGGGCTGGTCCCCTACGGTGCGTCCGCCCCGGCTGGGGGGCAACGTCCGCATGGGGGTTTTCGCCACCCGCTCCCCTTTCCGGCCAAACTCCCTGGGCCTGTCCTGTGTGCGGCTTGTTTCCGTGGAAAAAGACGGCTCTCTCAGGGTTTCCGGAGCGGATTTGATGGACGGCACCCCGATTTTTGATATAAAGCCCTATGTGCCCTACGCCGACAGCCATCCGGACGCCGCCTCGGGCTTCGCGCCAGACGAGGGGCGGAAGCTCCGCGTGGAATTCCCGCCCGGCAGCGCCGCCCGGGTACCGGAGGAAAAGCTGGAAGCCCTGCGGGGCGTCCTGGCCGGGGACCCCCGCCCCAGATACCAGAGCGAGCCGGGGCGTATATACGCCATGGAATTTGCCGCCATGGAGGTAAAGTTCACTGTGGAGGGAGATCTTCTGGCTGTTGTTTCAATTGAAAAAAGCGTATAGGAAGGGATAAAGAGCATAAAAGCTCTGACGGCTGCCGGCGCTTTCAAATTATGGGCAGAACCGGTTTGATCGCAGGCAAAGGCCCGCTTGCGTATGCTGAGGGCGCACAGGGGCGGAAAATGTAAAGCCTCTTTCTTCTCCGGCTTTTTGCGGGGCGGCGGATTCCTTCTTGAGGACAGGGTTTATGCAGAAAGAAACCATCCAGTTGAATACTTGCCTGCCGCTGATCGTACGCTGGTATGCCTGCGCCAGACGGGACTTACCCTGGCGCCGGACGCGAGAGCCTTATCACATATGGCTTTCGGAAATCATGCTCCAGCAAACGCGGATAGAGGCGGTTATCCCTTATTATCATCGTTTTCTCAGCCGGTTTCCGGACATCCGGGCGCTTGCTCAGGCAGAGGATGCGCAGTTGGTGAAGCTTTGGGAGGGCCTTGGTTATTACAGTCGGGCGCGGTATTTGAAAAAGGCTGCGGTTCTGATAATGGAACGCTACGGTGGAGAACTTCCCCGGCAGGCGGCGGAGCTGAAAAAGCTGCCCGGCATCGGCGACTATACTGCCGGGGCCATTTCCTCCATTGCGTTTGGCGAGCCGGAGCCGGCGGTCGATGGCAATGTGCTTCGCGTGATCACGCGCGTATTGGCCTGCAGGGAGGATATCCGCCTTGCAGGAACCAGAAGCCGTATAACAGAGCTGCTGCGGCGATGCTATCCCGCCGGGGAGGATGCGGCGCTTCTGACGGAGGGGATCATGGAACTGGGAGAGACGGTCTGCATTCCCAACGGCGAGGCCAGATGCCGGGAATGCCCGCTTCAAGCCCACTGTCTCGCGCATAAAAATGGCATTGAGGCCCAGTTTCCTGTAAAATCCCCTATGAAGAAACGGCGGGTGGAGGAAAAAACTGTGCTGCTGTTCCACCGGGAGGGAAAGTACGGGATCCGCCGGCGCCCGGATAAGGGTCTTCTGGCAGGGATGTGGGAGTTCCCCAATGCGGAGGGCCGCCTCAGTCAAACAGAGGCGGAGGCATATGGCGAAGCGCTTGGCCTGTTTGTATATGCCTGCTCGCCCTGTGCGCCGCAAAAACATATTTTTACCCATGTGGAATGGCAAATGAGCGCCTATCTGATAGAATGCGCGGGAGAGAACGGGGATTTACTTTGGAAGAGCCCCGAAGAAATCCGAAAGGATTATGCGGTCCCTGCCGCTTTTCGGTTTTATCTGGAATCAATAAATTGAAGATAGTTCCGGGCCGGCTTTTTTGTGTGTAAGCCGGCCTGTGCTCTCCCTCCTGACGCAATCATCGCCCCTGCAAATAAAAAACCCTCCCGCGTCTGCGGGAGGGTGAAAAACCGGACGAGATTTATTTCAGGTACTGCTTGTCGTAGTTATCCTGAATGGCATGGACGACCTTGGTGAGAATGTCGCAGGTGGGAGTGGGGATGCCCAGTTCCCTGCCGTACTCGGCGATCTTGCCGTTGAGTACGTCGATCTCGGTCTGGCGGTGGTTAAAGAGCATGTCCTGGCACATGGAGGGATAATAGTCGCCGATGTTGGTGACGATGTCGGCATGGTCATGGGCAATGAATTCGTCTGCGTCCATGGGGATGCCTCTGGCCGTGGCGACGGCGCAGGTCTCGCGGATGACGCCGTGAAACAGCATCTGCCCCCAGGGATCGGCCTCAACCTCGGCGATCTTCAGGCGCAGCACGGCGCAGACGGTATTGACAGTCGCATTGACGCAGACCTTTTTCCAGATAAACTTATAAATATCGTCGACACGCCAGTAAGCGTCGCAGCCGCCCTCGCGGTAGCACTTGAGCATCTCTGCGCAGGCCGCGTCGGTATACTCGGAGCGAACGGCGCCGCCGAAGTTCATCTGCACGCCGCCGGCGGGAGTGGAAACACAGTGGGCGGGTGCGGGCAGCGCGGTGCCCAGAACACCGGAGCCGACGACGCAGCGCTCCTTGGGGAAAACCTTGAAGAGATTGTCGTCGTTGCCCAGGCCATTGATCAGAGAGACGGCCACAGTGGTGTCGCCGATGACGGGCATGGAGTCCTGAATGGCGGCTTCAAGCTGGGTGGCCTTGGTCATATAGATGATAACATCCACCTTGCCTTCGGCCTCGGCGGCGGCCTCGGCGCTGGTGTAGGTACGGAAGCCCTGGAGAACTTCGGTGATGTCTCTGTACTCGCCGCCCTCCTGGAGGTGGATGGTGAAGGTCATGCCTTCCTCGGCGACTTTCTTCATGTGGGCTTCGTAGCGGTCTATCAGGATGATATCCGCGCCGCCCTTGCGGAGGTAGGATGCGAAGACGCTGCCGGCGGCGCCGGAGCCATACATTGCAAATTTCATAGCGGTTTCTCCTTTGGTTTATGTAGAATTAGGTAAATACATTGTATATCAGAACGGGGCCGGATGCAAGATGCCGCGCCGGCGTTCCGAAGAAAAAACTTCAGGCGAAACAGATTGGGGCGGCAAACCGCCCCAATCTGACCAAGTTTTTTATTCTGCTTCCGCAGCCTTGGCGGCAGACAGCTTCTTGACGGCGGGGAGAGCCCAGATAATGGCGGGGATGAAGATGACCAGAACGGCCAGGTACCCGTCATAACCGTAGAGCATGGAGGTGATCTTGGTCAGGCCCAGAGGAGCGATCAGCAGGCAGAGGGTGAGGACGATGGCGCCAACGATAACACCGCGGGCCTTTTCGTTCTTGATAGCCGTGGGGAACATGATCGGGGAGAAGCGGTCGATCATGGAGAAAACCAGGGTGACGCTGGTGGAGACGAACGCGCAGAAGAGCAGGATGTTATATGCCCAGTACAGAGCCTTGAGCCCGGTAAGGGTGAGAATGGTCAGGTTGGGAATCGCGGTGGGAACACCGCCGAGAGCAAAGACACCGTAGACCTCGGGGCCGGCATTGGCAAGGCCCTGGAGCAGGGGATACCACTTGGCAAGCATGAAAGCGGAGAGCGCCAGCAGGAAACCGTTCATGATCCAGCCGAGAATGCAGGCGCGCTTGATGCCCTTCATGCTCAGCTCGGTACTGCCGGAGATCATGCTGGGCAGGGATACGCACTGGAAGGCGGCGTAGATGACGATGCCGCGCCAGGGGGCGTTAACGGGCTCGTTGACATACTCAGCGAGAGTCACCTCGGGGTGAGCGGCGAGGACGGCGTCGATGGTGCCGCCGTAGGCGAAGCCGACAATCACCACGATGACGGCGGTGATGATAATGGCCACAGACAGGCCGGTGGAGACGATGCGGATAAGATTCAGGCCGAAAATGGACAGCAGGATCAGGGCGGCGGTGGCGATGAGGTTGTAGGTCCAGGTGATGGCGCCATAACCGGCAGCACCGTAGTTGGTCTCACCGACTATTTTTGCCATGATCTGAGCCGCGCCGGTGATGCAGCCTGCGACAGCGGCCAGAATGATAATGATATAGAAGATTTCAAAGAGAATTTCCATCCAGGGCTTGGGGTATACAGACCGGAAAGTGTCCTTATAGTTTGTGAATCCGTTGAGCTTGGCGTACTTCATGTAAACATACATGACAAGCGCCAGGATTCCCATTGCCAGAATGGGGAAGAAAGGGGCGATCCCGCCGTACTTTGAGAAATAGCCGACAACCTGATTGCCGGTCGCAAAGCCCGCGCCGACATGGGTGCCGAACCACATGGAAGCGATGGTGAACGCAAAGCCCCATGAGCTTTTGTTTCTGATGTTTTCGTTCATATTTTTTCTCCTATAAATAATTTTTTATTTTTTTATTGCCGCTGCATAGCAATAAATTTTTCGGATTGAAAGGTCCGGGAGTAGACGGAGAAGATTGTCAAAAACAAAACGAGAAAGCCCGCGCACCCGGAAAGCCATGAAACAGACGATGTTTTCTTACAGCTTTCCCGATGCGCGGGCGGTAATTATATTTTGATTGAGCGGCCAGAGCGAAAAAACGGGGTAAGGTGCGGGGCAAAAAGGCTCCGGCATCAATTCAGGGGTTTGGTCCTGCGCTTCCGTTCAGCATGGTTTGAGACTAACATACTTTGCCGCATTGTGCAACAAAAGATAAAATGTTGTCATTCTTCCATGCGAAAGACTTATGTCAGAGCCTCTCAAAGCCGTCCTCCGGCTGAACTTCGGCCTGCTGTTCTTTCTGGCGCAGATTTTTTACCATGATCCAGTTCCAGAGTACCAGCATCAGCGCAGAGGAGAGCAGCATCAGCTGCATGCCCATGTAGCGCTCGTCGGCCAGGGTCATGACGCACAGAAAAGTGCCGAACATGGCGGCAAACATGCTGCGCCAGGCGTTTGGCGCGCCGAAAGCAAAGCCTGCAAGACGGAAAAAGGCCAGCATGGCGGCAATAACGGCGACGATCTCAATGGCGTAGGACCAGACCACGCTGTTTATGTCGTTCATCTTATAGCTGGTAATGAGCCAGAAAGCAAACATGAGAATGGGCAGGAAAGAAAGCAGGCATAAAAGCCTGGGGCGGGAGACAGGGTGATTTGCGGCGGTGAGCAGCAGAGGGTAGGCAAGGCCGGACAGAAGACCCAGCAGCGCAAGCACGCGAAGCATACCCGCCTGTTTGTCCGTCTCGCAGTCTGCCAGAAGCAGCAGGGCGCCGACGCACATCATCCCGCCGGCGAGCCAGCGGAAAACCGTGAACAGCGTACCCTTGTTTTCAAGGGCCCCGCAGAAATCCTCCGGCAGATGCCAGCGGTCGTTACGGGTCCTGTCCACATAGCGGAGAAAGTACAGGGCCACGGCAAGGATAAAAAGCGGAACCAGCACATGGAACACGCTCTTTTCCGCCAGACCCGCCTCGTTGAAGGCCGTCTGATCCTGCAGCCAGCGGAAAAAGACCCCGAAAGCCCCCGCCCCGCATACATAACAGCTCAGCTCAAGGGCTTTTTTGTTCTGCTCCCGGATAATTCGCTCTTCTTTTTCCTGCGCGGGGCTTTTCTTCTCCGGCTCAGTCCTCTGAGCAGAAGGCCTTTCCGAAGTGATTTTTTGAAAAATTCGCATAAGTCAATTCCCGTTTCAATAACAATGGTTTATAGGGCGCGGAAAATCGGCTCCGCACCGGATATATATGCTGATTTTATACTCATTTCCATATTCAGTCAAGCCGAAAAGGGAGGAAGAGCCTTGAAGAAAACTCTGCTGCTGGCGTATATTGCGCTTTTTATCACTTTTCTGGGCCCTGTCCTGCTGCGGGACAGGCCTGCCGGAGAAGATGAGGCAGCCCCGGAGACGCCCGCTCCCGCCGCAAGCGCCGGAGCGGAGACCCCTGTGCCTGCGGCCGGCGCGGAGGCGGAGACCGCAGCGGCTCCCGCCCCGGAAACCATCTGCCTGCTGTTGGAGGGGGAGACTGTGACCCTGGACATGCAGGAGTATCTTGCCGGCGTCCTTGCTGCAGAGATGCCGGCCTCCTTCGAGCCGGAGGCTCTGAAGGCCCAGGCCGTCGCCGCAAGGACTTATGCGATGTACTGCGCGCTGGGAAAAAAGCATGGGGACGCCCAGGTCTGCGCCGACTTTGCCTGCTGCCAGGCCTGGCTGGCAGAGGACAAGCTCCGGGAGAACTGGGGGGATCAATATGAAGCCAACATGGAAAAAATACTCTCCGCCGTCGCGGAGACGGAGGGAGAGTATTTAAGCTATGAGGGGAAGCCGGTATTTGCCGCTTTTCACTCCTCCTCCGCCGGGGCAACCGAGGACTGCGGCCAGGTCTGGAACCCCAGGCCCTATCTCGTCAGCGTCCCGAGCCCGGAGACGGCGGAGGACGTGCCCAATTACATAAGCACCCTCGACTGCGCCCCGCTGGATTTTCGGGACACGCTGCTCTCCGCTTATCCCCAGGCTGATTTTACCGGGGAGGAAAGCGCGTGGATAGGAGAGAGGGAGCTTGACGAGAGCGGCCGGGTGGCCTTTGTGACCCTGGGCGGCGTGAAGATCAGAGGCACGGAGCTGAGAAGCCTTTTTTCCCTCCGCTCAACGGCTTTCACACTTGAATATCGGGACGGCCGCTTCCTGTTTACCGTTACCGGCTTCGGCCATGGTGTGGGGATGAGCCAATACGGGGCGCAGGTCATGGCCGGGGACGGCGCGGACTATACCCGGATACTGGCTCATTATTATCCCGGGGCAGTGCTCATCAGCTGACACGCCGGTAGGTGCAGAAGCAGTAGCGCAGCCCGTTCTCCTCCTGCCAGGGGCCCTGTTCTTCACAGCGCCAGTCGGGGGCGCGGTCCAAATTGGGAAAGAAGCTGTCTGAGTGGGGAATAAAGTCGATTTTTGTTGCGTAAATACAATCAAGGTGGGGGAAAAACTGCTTATATACGCTGGCCCCGCCGATAACCAGGCAACGGGGATGCACAGCCGCGGCGGCCAGGGCCTCCCCGGTGCTGTGGACGACCTGTGCGCCCTCGATTTTAATATTCTGCCGGGTGACGACAATATTGTGCCGCCCTTTGAGGGGCCTGCCGCCGGGAAAATCTTCCAGTGTCCTGCGTCCCACGATGACAGCCGCCCCCTCCGTTACCTGCCGGAAATGGGCCCGGTCGGCTTTCAGCACCACGGGCTGAGTGCCGCCGCTGCCGATGCCCCAGTCGGAATATACCGCGACGATTGCTTCCATGGCGCCTCCTCAAAGGGCCACCGGAATCTTTCCGGCAAAGTCCGAATACTGGTAGTCCTCCACGCGGAAGCTGTCCCGGGTGAATTTGTAGAAATCATCCACAGCAGGGTCGATGATAAACTTCGGCGCGGGCTTGGGCTCGTTGGCAATGATTTCCTCAATGGCAGGGACATGCCTGTCGTAAATATGGGCGTCGGCGATAACATGAACAAACTCCCCCGGCTCCAGCCCGGATACCTGGGCCAGCATCATTGTCAGCACCGAATACTGCACCACGTTCCAGTTGTTGGCCGCGAGCATGTCCTGAGAGCGCTGATTAAGAATGGCGTTGAGTTTATTTCCGCTGACGTTGAAGGTCATGGAGTAAGCGCAGGGGTAAAGGGCCATCTCCGAAAGGTCGGCAAAATTATAGATATTGGTCATAATGCGCCGGGAGGCGGGGTTATGCTTCAGGTCCCACAGGACCTTGTCCACCTGGTCCATGTCCCCCTCCGGGTAATGATGCTTCACGCCGAGCTGATAGCCGTAGGCCTTGCCGATGGAGCCGTTCTCGTCTGCCCAGGCGTCCCACACCCGGGTGCGGAGCTCGTTTACATTGTTGCTCTTGGCCTGCCATATCCAGAGAAGCTCGTCTATGGCGGACTTCCAGAACGTGTGCCGGATGGTGAGGATGGGAAACTCCGCGGAGAGGTCGTACCGGTTTACAATGCCGAATTTTTTTACCGTATGGGCGGGGCTGCCGTCCTCCCAGCGGGGGCGGACCGGAAGCGCCGTGTCCCAGATTCCGTTTTCCAGTATATCTCTGCAATTTTGAATGAATATTTCGTCTGCTCTGCTCATAGCTGACACCGCCTTGTTCTCAGTTTGAAGACTATTTTACCATATGAACCGCTCCCTGTCCAACAGAATAGAATGAGAGCGTGGAGGTGATGCGGGAGTGAAATTTGCCGTTGTGGGCGGGGATAGGCGTTCTGCCCTGCTATGCGCGCTGCTTTCCCGGGACGGGCACAAAGTGTACAGCTTCGCGCTGGAAAAAGCGGAGCTGCCGGAGGAGGTGCCCCGGGCGGGCTGCCTGCAGGGCTGCGTCTACGGCGCGGACTGCGTAATACTGCCGGTGCCGGCCGAAAAAGGAGGGCTCTTGAACAGCCCCCTTTCCTCGGAGACACTGAGAATGCCGGAGCTTATCGGCGCCCTTTGGAAAGGGCAGATCCTCTGCGGCGGAAGATTCAGCGACGCCAGCTGCATGGCGGCCATAAAGGGGAAACTGCAAGTGGAGGACATCATGCGAAGGCCGGATTTCGCGGTTGGCAACGCGGCGCTGACGGCGGAAGGGGCTCTTGAGCTGATGATGGCGGAGAGCGAGCGTGCGCTCTGGGGCAGCCGGGTCCTGGTAACGGGCTGGGGCCGCATAGGGAAAATCCTGTCCCTGCGGCTCTCTGCGCTGGGCGCCCGGGTGACTGTGGCCGCCCGGCACAGCGGGGATCGGGCTATGGCCGCTGCACTTGGGCTTTCGGCGTTGAGCTTTGGCGCGCTGGAAGGGGAAATGGGGGACTTTGACTTTATTGTGAACACGGTCCCCGCCAGAGTGATAAGCGATGCCATGCTCTGCCTTGCACCGGCCGGGACCCTTCTCCTGGAACTGGCTTCCCCGCCGGGGGGCTTTGACAGGAACCTGGCGGAGAATATCGGGCTGAAAACCGTCGCGGCCCCGGGTCTGCCGGGGAAATGCGCCCCCTATACGGCGGCGGAGCTGCTGCGGGATACGGTGTATGACATAATAAAAGAGCAGGAGGAATAGCTGTGAGCGAAAAAAAGCGAGTGGGGCTCGCCCTCTGCGGCTCCTACTGCACCTATGAGAAGCTATTTGCCGCCGCTGTGGGCCTGGCGGCGCACTATGAGCTTGTCCCCATCATGAGCGATACCGCCGCCGAGACCGACAGCCGCTTCGGCAAAGCCTCGGAGCACATAAAACGGCTCATGGAGCTGACGGGGAAAAACGTGGTCACCACCATTGCCGAGGCAGAGCCTCTGGGCCCGGCGGAGCCTATGGAGGCCCTGCTCATCGCCCCCTGCACGGGCAACACCCTTGCAAAGCTTGCTCACGGCGTTACGGACAGCGCTGTGACCATGGCAGCCAAAGCCCACCTGAGAAACGGCAGGCCGGTGGTGATCGCTCTGTCCACAAATGACGGGCTCTCAGGCTCGGCGGAGAACATAGCGCGGCTGCTTAACAGAAAAAATATTTTCTTTGTTCCTTTCGGCCAGGATGACCCGGAGAAAAAACCGAACTCCCTTCAGGCGGATTTCTCAAAGCTGGATGAGAGCCTTGAGGCTGCCATGCAGGGCAGACAGCTTCAGCCTCTGCTGAGACAATGAGCGGCAAAGCGCCCGGGAATTTTCCCGGGCGCTCAGCTTGTCAAAAAAGTCCATACCGGATTTTTTGGCGCGCTTTCCGCAGTGTATACGCAGCAGAAAACGTATTTAAATGATTTCCCGCCTGCCAAAGGGCTTTTCTTGACAGCGGGGGGCGTAAGGAATAGAATTACAGGCAAAAACCGGGAGGGCCGGGATGAAATACGCAATAGAGAAGAAAGCGGGCCTGCCCGCTTACATGCAGATTTATAATCAGCTCCGGCAGGATATCGCCTCGGGCCTTATTCCGGCGGGGGCGCGGCTGCCCTCAAAGCGCTTTCTGGCGGGGGAACTGGGGGTAAGCGTCATAACCGTTGCGCACGCCTATGAGCTTCTGGTGGACGGGGCTTATGCGCAGGCCCGCCAGCGCAGCGGCTATTACGCAGACTTCGGCCCCGGCTGCGGCCAGGCGTCCGCGCCCGGAAGGGCCAAGCTCGCGGACATGAGCGCAGAGCTTGCGGACATGGAGGACTTCCCCTTTTCGCTCCTGGCCAGGACGATGCGCCGGGTCCTCTCGGACTACGGGCGGCGCATACTCGTAAAATCCCCCAATTCCGGCTGCATGGAGCTCAGGGAGGCCCTGGCCGCCTATCTGGGCCGGAGCCGGGGGCTCTCCGTCAGGCCGGAGCAGATCGTCGTGGGCTCCGGGGCGGAGTATCTGTATTCCATGGCGGCTCAGCTTTTGGGCAGAGAGCGGGTTTTCGCGCTGGAGGAGCCCTGCTATGATAAAATCCGCCGGGTATATGAGGCAAACGCCGTGCGCTGTCTGCCTCTGCGCCTGGGGGAGGATGGAATCCTGCCGGAGGAACTGGCCGCCTGCAGCGCCGGGGCCCTCCATGTGACACCCTTTCACAGCTATCCCAGCGGGATAACCGCCTCCGCCGCCCGGCGGCACGACTACGCCCGCTGGGCCAGGGAGCGCGGGGCCTATATTGTGGAGGACGATTACGATTCGGATTTTGCCTCCGTCTCCCGCAGAATAGAAACCATCTGTTCCCTGGCCCCGGAGCGGGTGATCTATATCAATACCTTTTCAAAGATCCTGGCCCCCTCCATGAGGATGGGCTTTATGGTTCTGCCGGAGGGGCTTCTTGGCGAATATGAGCGGCGCCTGGGCTTTTATTCCTGTACCGTGCCGGTGTATGACCAGTATGTGCTGGCGGAATTCATAAACGGCGGACATATGGAGCGGTATATAAACCGCCGCCGCAGAAAGCGGCGGCAGGAGATTTTAAATATAACAAAAGATAAGACGGAGGACTGAAGCATGCTTTCATTTTTAAGCGACTATACCGACGGCGCCCATCCCAAAATCCTGGAACGGCTGGCGCTGCTGAACGCCGCGCCCCAGCCGGGCTACGGGGAGGACGAATTCTGCCGTGGCGCAAAGGAAAAAATCCGCCGCGCCCTGGGCCGGGAGGCCGAGGTATACTTTCTTACCGGCGGCACCCAGACAAACGCTGTGGTCATTTCTTCCATGCTGGAAAGATATCAGGCGGTGATCGCGGCGGAAACCGGGCATATAAACGTCCATGAGGCCGGGGCCATAGAGTACACCGGTCACAAAGTCATTGCCCTGCCTGCCCATGAGGGGCGGCTGGACGCGGGGGAGCTTGCGGAGCATATGGCCCGCTTTTATGCCGACGGGACCCATGAGCACATGTGTTTTCCCGGCATGGTCTACATCTCCCACCCTACGGAGCTGGGCACTCTGTATTCCAGAGAACAGCTCCGGGCCCTCTCGGCGGTCTGCCGCCGCTATCAGCTTCCCCTCTATATGGACGGGGCACGGCTGGGCTACGGCCTTATGAGCCCCGCGGCGGATGTAACGCTGGCGGACATCCTGGACTGCTGCGACGCGTTCTATATCGGCGGCACCAAGATGGGCGCCCTCTGCGGCGAGGCGGTGGTTTTCACCGGGAAAGCGCCGAAGCATTTTCTGACCATGACAAAGCAGCAGGGGGCTATGCTGGCCAAGGGCGGGCTTCTGGGCATCCAGTTCGACACGCTTTTTACCGGCGGGCTCTATTTTGAGATCGGCCGGCAGGCGGTAGAGCGGGCCTTGGAGCTCAAGGCTGCCTTTCTGGAAAAGGGCTATCCCCTCTACATAGACTCCCCCACCAACCAGCAGTTCTTTGTCCTGACGGACGAGCAGCTTGCAAGGCTCCGCAAAGGCGCTGCGTTCAGTGTGTGGGAAAAACTGGGAGAAGACAGGACCGCCGTGCGCTTTGTTACAAGCTGGGCCACGAGGCCGGAGGACATTCAGGCGCTGCGGGCGCTGCTGTGATTACTTTTCATCCTGAATGAAGGCCCGCAGCGCGAGACAGACAAGGCCGATGCCCAGCATGCGCAGCCCGGAGTTCCAATCCAGCGCGCCCAGTATAGACGAAACGATCACCGCCACGCCCATGGCCAGCGGAAGGGCTTTCAGCACCGTGTCCCGGAGCTTTGCCGCCTGTCCCGTTTTTGAGGCGGGATCTGGGACCCTTGCCGCCCGGAGCAGCGCATCCGCGGACAGGCCCAGTATATCCGCCAGAGCGGGAATGGAGCCTACGTCCGGGCAGGAAAGGTTCCTCTCCCATTTTGACACGGCTTTGTCGGTCACATTGAGTTTTTCCGCAAGCTCCCGCTGAGTAAGTCCCTTTTCTTTTCTGAGAGCGCAGATCAGCTCTCCCATTGAACGCTCGGCCATAATAACAAGCTCCTTTAAAAAGTGTTTCAGGAGGCGGTGCGCCTCCTCCCTGAACATAGGCGCTCCCCGCCGGAATGTAAACCGACGGGGAGAAGAGTTTACTAAACCGGAAGTTTACAGGCGTCGTGGATGCCTGCTCCGGTCTTTTATTTTACACGGAAGCTGATTTTAAGCTCCACCATGTCTCCGCTGTCCAGCGTGAAAACGACGGTGGCAGTATAGCTGCCCTTCTCAAGCCCTGCGGCGGGGCGGACTGTCCAGGAGCGCGCGTCCCTGGCGCCCGCGGAGATGCGGCCGCCCTCCTCCCGGCTGAGAATAAAGTGCTCCGCGTCTTTTCCGGAGAGGGACACACGCTCTATAACAGCGTCTGCAAGGCCCGGGTTGTCAACGCGGATCCCCTGGGCTCCGGGCTGCGCATAGCCCTCGGAGACAGGCGCAAACGCCACGCCTTCAAAGGCGGGGAAGGCGTAGGCTGCCTGGGAGACATCGCTGAGCTCCGCCCCCGGCGCAATTGCCGCGGCCTTTATGACTGCGCCCTCCTCGAGGCTTATGGGGCCGGCGTATTTCAGGCTCTCTCCGTCGGGCTCGGTCCCATCCGTGGTATAGTATATCTCCGCGCCCTCGGGGGCGCTGATCTCTGCTTTGGGCGCTGTCTTGTATGTACCCGGCGCGGGGCTGAAAACCGGCGCCTCTGTTTTGAAGCGGAGGGTCAGCGTCAGGTTTTCGTCCGCTTCGGAGAGCGTGTAGCTCCCGTCCCCTCCCGCCGTCAGCTTTCCGGCGCTTGTCTCGGCGGCGGTGATGATATAGCCCTCCCGGGGCTTTATGAGGCAGCTTCCCTCCTGGCTTATGAGCAGGGAGCCGGAGGCGGTATCCTCCGTGAGGCCATCAAACTCCGCCATGGCGCTGTAATCCCCCGCAAAGTGCAGCTTATAATAGCCGTAGGCAATGCTGTCCTCTACCTCGCCGCCGTTTGTGTAGACGGCGGCGCCGTTGTTGTACACCTGGCCGGCGTTGTTATATACGGTACCGCCGTTGGCATAGACGATGCCGGCGTTATTGTATACCGTGCCGCCGTTGTTATAGACGAGGCCCGCGTTGTTGTAGACCAGGGCCCCGTTATTATAGACGGTGCCGCCGTTGTTGTATATAACGCCGCCCTCTTCCGCATACAGAGTTTCGCCCGCCTCGCTGTATAGCGCGCCCTCAGCGCGGGGCTCGGCGGGTTCTGCCAGTTCCGGGCCTTCGGTATTCTCTGGAGCGCCGGGCGCCGCCACCGCGGCGGAGGGGCTTTCTGTGGGATCCGGGCTCACCGCGGGCTCCGCCAGCGCCGTTGCGGGCAGCAGGCAGAGCACAAGCGCGGCAGCCAGCGCGAAAGCGTAAAGCGTGTTTATCTTTTTCATGGCTTCCTCCTTATCCGGATGCGGATATGCCATATTATATATCCGCCGCTGCGCGCTGTAAAGGAGCAGAGGCCGGGAAGAAAAGAAAAAGCTAAAAAACCGCTTTGCTATGGAAAATTCTCCGGTTCTGTGGTATAATTTCCAATTAAATCAGTAAAGCAAACACGGCGGAAAAGCTGGAGGAAAATATGCGTATAGTCATAAAACTTCATGCGCAGACAGCACACCACGAAAACGGGCAAAGCCATGCGCAT
>OLPA01000989.1_pt1 | contig 25182 bp, 16 predicted proteins | sample 1672811 | NCBI WGS metagenome assembly OLPA01 (sample SAMEA3136726, study PRJEB25190) | human gut metagenome | biome: human gut; feature: human-associated habitat; material: faeces | place: Austria | collected 2013
GAGTCGGGGGCAATGAAAACAGACGAAGTCTGCGGTCGCCCCCGACACCCCTTCGCAGTGCACACCCATGCGGCTTGACCGTTATCGCTGGTTGGGAGAACCGGAATTGTCCCCCATCTGCGCCACAATCCTTTCCACATGCCGACGCGCCTGATTCGCAAACTGCTCCGCCTGCTCCGGGGACTGTGGCGCGTCGCCCATCAGCCCCACAAACTGGCTGACCTTCAAGCCCAGCGCTTCCTGCATCACCGCGTCCGAACCCTGCGGCGCAACAAGGTAGTAGCACAGGAGCGAATCCTCCTGCCCCATGCGGTGCGCGCGGTCCTCAGCCTGTGAATGCACTGCCGGCGACCAGTCCAGTTCGCCAAAGACCACGCACGTCGCGCGCTGGAGATTGAGACCGCTTGCCGCGCGAAGACTGATGCACAGCACGTCCGTCCGCCCGGATTGGAAGCGGTCAACCGCGTTCATCTTCGCCAGTGTCGTCTCCCGCCCGGTGATGAACCCCGGCGAAAACGCCTTCAATTCCTGCTTGTAGATGTCCATCACCTGATGGTGGTGTGCAAACAGCAGCACTTTTTCGCCGCCGTCCAGCAGCGCGCGCACAAATTGGCACACATACGGCGCTTTCGCCACGCCCGTGGCCTGCCGCGCGTGCTGGCTGATGGATTCCTCCAGCATTGCCCGCTCCTGCGCCGAAAGCTGGTCGTCCTGTTTCCAGCGCAGCACGTCGCGCATCACGGGCGCCATCAGCTGGGCGTATACCTTGTCGTTCCAGTCCAGCTCCTGCACCAGCCGGCGCTTCGGCGGCAGCTCGCGCAGCACCTCCTGCTTCGTCCGGCGGAGCATCAGCCCCTCCCGACGCAGGTACGCGCCTAATAGGTCGGGTTTCAGCACAAGCTGATTGCCGTAGCCGCTGCACCACTCGCGCGAAAACGACTCCCAGTCGCCTAAGAAGTGGTAGTCGAGAATGTTGATGACGTTCCAGATTTCGCCGCCGCGGTTGTAAATCGGCGTGCCGGACAGCCCGATAACGCGCTCGCAGCTTTCCGACAGCAGCGACGCGGCGGAGTACTTTTCCGTCCCCGCGTGGCGAAGCTCCTGGATTTCGTCGAAGATGACCGATCGAAAAGGCAGCGTCGGCAGCACGCTCTTCCATCCGCGCAGAAGCAGATAGTGCATGATGTACACGTCCGCTTCCGGCAGGTCGTAGGGCTTCAGCCCACGGATAGTGTGCACGCGCGGCGCTTTGCCGTCCACCCGCAGGAAACGCAGCGTTTCCTCCTGCCAGTTGCGGGTCAGGTGCGCGGGCGGAATCACCAGCGCGGGCAATGAACCGGTGGAGGATAGAAACGCCAGCGCCTGCACCGTCTTGCCTAAGCCCATTTCGTCCGCCAGCAGGCATCGGTCATGGCTGCACAGGTACGACAGCCCCTCCTCCTGAAACGGGCGGAGCGTGCCCAGAAACGCACCGTCGGGCGGGGTCATGCGCACAGGCATGGTCGATAACTTTGCCTGACGAACCGCGTATTCCCGCGCGCCCGTGACCGCCTTTTCCCACAACGCGCGGTCGCTTGCCTTGATTTCCAGCGGGAAGCGCATCATCAGCCAGCAGAGGTCGCCCACCGCCCGCCGATGCGCCGTGAACCGCGCTTCGCCGCGCCGGCTGCCCGCGCTGCCCGGAAATAGCCGCTTGCACACCTCCGTCACCGACGGGTCGCCCTTCACCACCCAGCACTTGCTGCGGCGGTTGTAGCTCAGCGTTCCCAGCGGTGCGCCGGAGGGCGGGTACGGGCGCAGGTACGGCGGTAGCAGTTCCGCTTCTTCTTCATTCATAGTGCAATTCCCCACAGCCGGTTCAGGCATACGCACGAAATCGGCTTTCCGTGAATTCGATTGGGTACGGCGACTGTCCGCTCAGTCACAAGAATCAGGGCGCTGATTTGCCCGCACGCGGCATAGCGGGTCAGCTGCATCACAATGCGCTTGCGGTCAGGCTGTCCGCGCTTGATTTCGATGCCGATGCCGCCGGGGCAAAGCAAGTCGATGCGGCAGCGCGGCGCGAGCGGGACTTCGTGCGCGCAGGGGATTTCCGCCTCCGCAAGGGATGCCCGCACGAGGTCGTGCAGGTCATATTCGCCTTGCTGGATGGGGGCGCGGATGCCGCGCAATGCGTGGAGGATTTCTGCGAGAGAATCCGCCGCCGTGTTTGTTTGTGTATCCATTAGTAGAGACCCGCCATCGCCTGTGTCAGCTGCCCCATTGCCGACGCAACTTCCGCCGTTGTCGGGGCGGGGAGGGAGATGACGTATTCCAGATTCGTGATGGCGGACTGAATCGCGGAGTAGCGCTGCGCGTCGTTTACAATGTCCATGCTCTGCAATTGCGCGTAGGCTTGCGAAAGCAGAATCTTCGCATCGGGAATCAGCGTGTTCTCCACCATCGTGTTGCTGCCGGAGCTGGATGCGCTCGTGTGGTACGGGCAGGTGCCGCTTGCGCCCAAGACCGCGTAGCTGCCGAGGTACTCAATCAGCACATCCTCATATTCCGTGCCGATGAAGGATGCCAGCGGGTGTCCCGACGGAATCGTCAGCACGCCGCGCGTGACCGTGTCCGGGCAATAGGGGGAGGCGAGCAAGCCGCTGACGGAGCAAATCGTCTGCGTCGTGTGCATCTGGCAGGAAACCGTCGGTTCTGTGCCGGCTTTCCAGTAGTCCGTCACGACCCCGTAGCCCATCGCGTCGCTGCGGCAAGCGTCGGTGGCAAGCTGCCCCGATACCGCGCACGTCGTCACTTTCACCAAGCCGTAGTCGCTGGCGCTGCCCTCCAGAATGTCGCGGTTGGACAGCCCCTGATGAATCTTGCTCATGTAGCTCTGCCACAGCGGGGCGGCGGAGCGGGAGCCGGTGGATTTCGACGACAGCGCCTTGTAGTTGTCGTGCCCAACCCACAGGGCGGAGGAGTAGTAGCCCGTCATGCCAGCGAAGAAAACGCCCTTCTGGTCGGAGTTCGTGCCAGTTTTGCCCGCGACGGTCTGCCCCTTGATTTTCGCGTTTGTGCCCGTGCCGGAGGAAACCGCCTGCTTGAGCATGTCCACGACCATGTACGCCGTGGATTCGCTGAACACGCGGTGACGCTCCTGCTGCTGGTGGCCGTCCCAGATGACTTTGCCCGTGCTGTCGGAAATGCCGAGGACGGAGATGGGCTGCTGATACACGCCGCCGTTCGCCAGCACGCCGAAGGCAACCGCCATCTGCATGGGCGTGATGCCGCTGGAGCCGAGGGACAAGCCGAACGGCGTTGCGTCAATGTGCGCATCGTCAATGCCCATCGCGTGCAGGAAGGCAACGGAATTGTCCACGCCCACGAGGGTCATCAGCGCCTGTGCGGCGGCGGTGTTGTGGCTGTTGACGAGCGCCTTGCGCAGCGTCTCCGGGCCGGCGTAGGAGCTGCCGCCGTAGTTGCGCGGCCACGAATCCTGCCCGTTTGACCCGCGCCAGCCGGAAATCGGCAGCGGCATGTTCATCACGATGCTCGCGGGGGATGCGCCAAGCTCAATCGCGGGTGCGTACACGGCAATCGGCTTGATGGACGAGCCGACGGGCATGGTCATATCCACCGCGCGGTTGAAGGTTTTCATCGCCGTCGGGCGCGTGCGGCTGCCGACGATGGCTTTGATTTCGCCCGTGTGGTAGTCCACAACGACGGCGGCGGCCTGCGGCTCAACCGTTTCGTCGTATGTGCCGTCGGAATTGCGCGTGCGGTAGACCTTGTCCGCCGGGTCGCGCAGGGAAGGGTAGTTCGTCCAGTTTTCCAGCGTATCCTCGACGGTGGACTGAATGGAGGTGTCGATGGCGAGCTGGACGTGGTAGCCGCCGGTGCGCAGCTTGTTTTCCATGGCGTTGCGGTTGGCGGAGGTGTCCTCAAGGTTGTTCAGCTGCAGCAGGATGTCGATGACCTCATCCACCGCGTATTCGACGTAGTGCGCGTAGGCGTACATGCCGGTGGATGTGTTCGGGTCTTTCTCCAGCACATGCGCGGTCGCCGGGTCAAGCGCCTCCTGATACTGCTCGTAGGTGATGTACTGGTTTTCGTACATGCAGCGCAGGACGTAGTTGGTGCGGTCGTTGGTGATGGCGGGGTAATCCACGCCCTCCTTCTGCCGCGTGTAGAAATTCCGGCGCGGATTGTAGTAGTAGGGCGAGTTGCATGTGCCCGCCAGCATGGCGCATTCGCGGAGCGTCAGTTCACCCAGCGATTTGCCGAAATACCCCTGCGCGGCGGTGTACACGCCGTAGTAGTTTTCGCCGAGGTAGATGGTGTTCAGGTAGCTTTCGAGAATCTGATCCTTTGTGTAGCGCGTTTCCAGCTGCATGGCGAGGTATGCTTCCTGAATTTTGCGCTTGTAGCTCTGCTCGGAGGAAAGAAGCGTATTCTTAATCAGCTGCTGGGTGATGGTCGAGCCGCCCTGCGTGGAGGAGGAGGAAAGGTTCGACACGAACGCGCCGACAATGCGCTTGATGTCCACGCCGTTGTGCGTGTAGAAGCGCGCGTCCTCCACGGCGATAAAAGCGTGCTGGAGGTACGTCGGCATGGCCTGAATCGACACCATGACGCGGTTCTCCGAGCCTTTGTATTCGGTGATGAGGTTGCCGTTGGCGTCGTAGATGAAGGAAGTCTGCGCCTGATCGTCAATCGCGGCGAGGTCAAGCGTCGGGGCAGTTTCCATGTACCCTTTCGCAATGCCGACCACCGCGCCGACTGCCGCCAGCCCTGCCACCAGCACCAGCACCGCGAAAATGCGGATGACGTTGACGGCAATCGACAGCACGAAGTTCGGCTTCTTCATCTCCGGCTTGAAAATGGAGTGCTTGTAGACCTTTTCCTTCTCCGGCAGCGCTTCGCTATCCTCCGCCGAAGCGTTCCAGAAGTCCTCGTGCGCGAACATGTCCGCTTGCCCCGCAACTTCCACGGGGTCGTCGTCGTCCGCCCAGTTCGGGTCGTACTCGTCAGGATAATCGCCCTGCGGGTTGTCGGGATGACCGTCCTGATAGGCAAAATCGTCGTTTTCCGGCACAAAGTCCGGGAAATCGTTGCGTTTCTTCACTGCTTCAGCCCCTTTGCGCCGTCAGCGGCATGATGCGCGCCCCGGCGGAATATGAAGGAATGCGGAATGCTATTTTCGGATTCGCCTGCGCCATCTGCTCGCGCCTTGGCGCATTTTCATCCGAAAATAGCATAACCCGCAGAGCATACAGAATTACATCCTATATTATAGCACATATTCGCGCATCCTGCAATGGCAGGCGACGAAAGGAGGATGCACCATGCCCCAGACAAACAACGAATCAGAAGCGAAAATTCCTGCAAAGCGGCGAAAATCTCTCCGGCGGCGGTGGAAACGCGCGCTGCTGCTGCTTGTGCTGCTGACGCTGCTGATTCTCCGCGTCGAGCGCAACGTGACCGATGTCGTGCTGACGCTCTCGCAGGCGACGGCGCGGTCGCTGGCGATTCAGGCGCTCAACGAGGCAGCGTCTGAGATGCTCGGACTCGGCGTGCATTACGCCGACCTGATGACCGTCGAGAAGGACGATCAAGGGCAAGTGCGCCTGATTCAGGCGAATACCCCGGAGATGAACCGCTTGGCGGCGCAGGCGTCCCTGATTGCGCAGGAGAGATTGACCGCCATGGGGCAGAAAACCGTCGTCGTGCCGCTGGGCAGTGCCATCGGGCTGACGCTGCTGGCAGGCGCTGGGCCGGGCATCGCCGTGCAGATTCTGCCTGTCGGCTCGGTGCAGGCGGCGTTCAGCACTGATTTCACCACCGCCGGCATCAACCAGACACGCCACCGCATTTCCCTCGTCCTGACTGCGAACGTGCAAATCGTCATTCCGACCGGCGCGAAAAACGTGCAGGCCAGCACGCAGATGGCGATGGCGGAAAGCATCATCGTCGGGCAAGTGCCGGATTCCTTCGCCGAGGGCGGCAGCGACAACAGCATCATCGACCTTGCGCCGTGAGGGGGAATGGGGTATAATAGAACCGAAATCCCGCTGATTTCAGCAGAAAGAAGCATTACCATGTGCGTTCTCGACATTGACCTCGACTTTTTCCTCGCTGATTGCTGCCCTCTTGCCGAACTGGGCGAGCGCCCGTCCCTCTCCGGACATGAGCCGTGGGAAGCATCCGCCGTCCGCGCATTCCTCGAAACCCAGTGCGGCCTGTCCCGCACCGCCCCCAAGCCAGGGCGCATTTTCGAGACGCACGACGGCGCGCTCCGCTTCTGGGAGGAGCAAATCGCCGCCGGAAGCCTGACCGCCCCCTTCGATGTCACCCATGTTGACGCGCACAGCGACCTCGGCATCGGCTATCCCGGCCCGAACTTCGTGCTGTTCAACGTCCTGTCCATGCCCGTCCCAAAGCGGCTGGACTACACCGCCTTCTATGCCCAGAAGAAGCTCGATGAGGCGAATTACCTGCTTTTCGCGCTGGCGATGCGGCGGATTTCGTCGCTGGATAACGTGCGCAATCCGCGTTCGCGGGCGGACATTCCGCAAGTGCTGCTTGACGCGGACGGCAACATCCATCTCAATTCGCTGACCGCGCAGATGTTCGCCGCGAAAAACGGCGCAGAGCCGACCGTGCCGTTCCGCGTGTACGACGACTACCGTGATTTCCGCGCGGCGGGGGCGTATGACTTCGTGACGCTCGCGATTTCGCCGAGGTACGCGCCGAAGGAGGCAGATGGGCTGGTGGAGGTCGTGGGGGAGTATATCAGGGAAATATGAGGGCATCAAAAAACCTCGCGGCATCACCTGTCGCGAGGTTTTTATGTACAAATCAAATCCCCGTTGCGGATTTCGCGGACGTGGCGATATTCTCCGCGTGGTCGCCGATACGTTCGAGGTTCGTCAGCATGTCCAGATAAATCATGCCGTTCTTCGCGGAACACTTGTGGTTCTTCAAGCGGTCCATGTGGTGGCTGCGGAGGGCTTCGGTCGTCGTGTCGATTTCGTCCTCCACGCCCTCCACTTCGCCCAGCAGCGTGTCGTCCGTTACCTGCGCCTTGAACATATCCAGCGACCGCTGCATCTGCGCGCGCACAAGGTTCGACAGGCTTTCCAGCTCCTGCACCGCCTTGGGCGAGAATTTCACCTCGTCCTGATTCTTCAGCTGCGCCGATTCCATAATGTTCTGGCTGTGGTCGCCGATGCGCTCCATGTCGTTGACGACGTGGAACATCGAGCCGACCAGCTTCGTGTCCTTCTCGGACAGGTCAAGCCCCTTCACTTCCACCAGCGAATCGGTGATTTCGCGGTTCAGGTAGTCCAGCACGTCCTCGTTCCGCGCCAGCTCTTCGGACTTCTTCGCGTCCCACTCGTTGAAGCACTCCATCGCGCGCTGGAAGTTGCCCATCGCGATGCCGCCCATGCGCTGCACTTCGTTGAACAGCTGCGCCACGGCAATCGGCGGCGTTTTGAGCATACGCGCGTCAAAGTAGAGCAGCTTCATTTCCTCGGCAGTCGAGCCGTCGCCCTTGATCAGCAGGCATGCCAGCTTCTCCAGCCAGCTTGCGGCGGGCAGCAGCAGCGCCGTCGTCGTGACGTTGAAGAGAATGTGGACGATGGCGATTTGCAGCTTGAGGTTGCCGGGGGAGAGCATCTCGACCCAGCTTGCCAGCGGCAGGCAGCAGGCGATGATGACGAAAATCACCGTGCCGATGACGTTGAAAAGCAGGTGCACCGTCGCCGCGCGCTTGGCGGTGGAGTTTGTGCCCGCGCACGCCAGCAGCGCCGTGACGCAAGTGCCGATATTCTGCCCGAAGAGGATGAAGATGGCGCCATCCAGCCCAATCAGCCCCTGCGCGACGAGCGTTTGCAGGATGCCGATGCTGGCGGCGGAGGATTGCAGGACGGCGGTGATGCCCGCGCCGATCAGCACGCCCAGAATCGGGTTGTTGATGGACGCCATCGCCGTCTGGAAGCCCTCCCACGTCCGCAGCGGCTCCATCGCGCCGGACATGGTGTTCATGCCGATGAACAGGATGCCCAGACCCATCGTGATGGTGCCGAACTGCTTGGCGGTTCTGTACTTGTCGGGAAGATTCGAGAGAATCAGCCCCAGAAACGTGAAGATGGCGGCGAAATCAATCTGCACCGACAGCAGCAGCGACGTGACCGTTGTGCCGATGTTTGCGCCCATAATCACGCCGACCGCCTGCGTCAGGGACATCAGCCCCGCGTTGACGAAGCCGACGACCATGACCGTCGTCGCGGAGGACGACTGCACCACCGCCGTGATGGTGATGCCCGCGAGCATGGCGAGGAAACGGTTGCCCGTGACCATGCCCAGCAGCTTTTTCAGCCGTGTACCCGCCGCTTTTTCCAGCGCTTCGCCCATCAGCTGCATTCCGAACAGGAACAGCCCCAGTCCGCCGAACAGGGATAAGACATTCATAATCGTCATGATGGTTCGTTTCCTCCGAGCGTGCCGCAATGCAGCAGAATTCCGCCTGTGCGGGGAAAAATCGCATACATATCTACTTTACCACACTTTGCGCTTGTTTTCAACTGAATTTTACAGATTCACGGAGATTTCAGCGGGGGACACCCCCCTCCGTCCCCACCCCGCGCACGAAAAAAGCCGCCCCGAAAGGCGGCGAATGTCAAATTCGCAGCGGATGCCGCTTGGCAAATCAACATCTTGCGCGGAATGATCCCTGCGCCTGACGCACCATGTGGTAAAACGTCCCTTCGCCGCTGAGCGTCACCCGCTTCACCGGCTCGCCCACCACCCGGAATCCCGCCTTCTCGTAGCAGCGAACGGCGCGCGTGTTCCACGTCCGCACTTCCAGATACATCGGCTTGCCCGGATACAGCCGCTGGGATAACTCCCACGCCAGCGCCGTCATCTGCGTGCCGTACCCCTGTCCGCAGTGGTCGGGATGCGCCCCGATGCCGAAAAACACCTCGCTGCCCTCATCGGACAGGTTCACGAAGCCCACCAGCGTTTCGCCATCGTAAAAGGAATAGAAATTGTTTGCCGGATTCGCAAAACCGTATCCGTGCTTCTTCTGCTCGGCATACGGCGGATTGTTGTACATCGCGTATTCGCCGGGGTACTGCCACGCGCAGATGGCTTCCTTCTCGGCTTCGGTGGTCGGATGATACGTCAGCATGGGCGTTTTCCTCCTTGGGGATATTTCTGATTATGCAAAAAACCGGAGGCAGCCTGCGCCGCCCCCGGTCAAATCCTCGATTATTGCAGCACAATGCCTTCCGCTTCCAGCTCCGCGCGGGTGCAGAGCCGCAGCGTCACAAAGTTCTGCTGGCAGATGATGTAGCTGCCGCCTTCGCGCGTGTCCTTGTTCTCCAGCGTCACGATGCCCTGCGCGATGCAGTCGTGGTCGGCGCAGCTGGCGTCGGTCATCTCGATGCTCGTCTTCGTGACGTGGATGATGTTCACGCACACGCCGTGAATCAGCCGGTAGTACCCGTCCTCCAGCAGCGGAATCGGCTCGTACGTCTTTGTGCCGACTGTCACAAGCAGGAACGCGGCGGCTTCCGACGGGTCGCGAACCGCGCTTGCCATCGGGGAGGGCGCAATGCCGGGGTCAGTGCCGCGCGTCGCCGGGTTCAGCTTCGCGAAGCTCAGCGATTCGTTCGATGCCGCCAGAATCGCCTGCGCGTCGGCGAGGGTTTCCTGCGTCGTCGTCAATTCCGCCTCTGTCGCGGCAAGGGTTGCCTTTGTGGCTTCCAGCTCCGTCGTGGCGGTGGTCAGGCTGTCCTTCGTCGCGGCGAGTTCGTTTTCCGCGGTGGTCAGGCTGTCCTTCGTCGCGGCGAGTTCGTTTTCCGCAGTGGTCAGACTGTCCTTCGTCGCGGTGAGTTCGGATTCCTTTGCGGTCAGGGTGTCCTTCGTCGCGGCGAGTTCGGCTTCCTTTGCGGTCAGGGTGTCCTTCGTCGTCGTGAGTTCGGCTTCCTTCGCGGTCAGGCTGTCCTTCGTCGCGGTGAGTTCGGATTCCTTTGCGGTCAGACTGTCCTTCGTCGTCGTGAGCTCGGCTTCGGTGGCGGTCAGCGCCGTCTTGGTGTCGGACAATTCCGTCGTGGCGGCGGCAAGGGTGTCCTTCGTCGTGGTCAGTTCGGTTTCGGTGGCGGACAGGCTGGTTTTTGTGTCGGACAGCTCCGTCTGCGCGGCAGTCAGCGTGTTCTGCGTCACCGCCAGTTCGGCTTCCGTCGCGGCGAGCGCTTCCTTCGTGTTCTCCAGCTCATATTCCTTCGCCGGCAGGGATGCCTTCAAGGTGTCCAGTTCGTTCTGCGTGGTGGACAGCGTGTCCTTCACTGCCGCCAGTTTGGTCTGGGTGATCATCAGCGTGTCCTTCGTGGATGCCAGCGTGGTGTCGCGGCTGTTCAGGGCAGTCTGCGTTTCGGCGAGAGTGGCTTCGGTGGACGCGAGGGTGTCCTTTGTGGCGGACAGCTCGGTTTCGCGGTCAGCAAGCGTGCCCTGCGTTTCGGCGAGGGTGGCTTCGGTGGACGCGAGGGTGTCCTTCGTCGCGGACAGTTCAGTTTCGCGGTCAGCAAGCGTGCCCTGCGTTTCGGCGAGGGTGGCTTCGGTGGATGCGAGGGTGTCCTTTGTCGCGGACAGTTCAGTTTCACGGTCAGCAAGCGTACCCTGCGTTTCGGCGAGGGTGGCTTCGGTGGACGCGAGGGTGTCCTTTGTGGCGGACAGTTCGGTTTCGCGGTCAGCAAGCGTGCCCTGCGTTTCGGCGAGGGTGGCTTCGGTAGACGCGAGGGTGGTCTGGGTATCCGTCAAGGCGGCGGCGGTCGTGTCCAGCGTGCCCTGCGTTTCTGCGAGGGTCGCTTCGGTGGATGCAAGGGTGTCCTTCGCGGCGGACAGGCTGTTTTCGGTGTCCGCTAAGGTGGATTGGGTGGAGGACAGCGCGCTCTGCGTGTCCGTCAGCTGATTCCGGGTGTCCGTCAGCGAATTGTGGCTGACGATGAGACCGGCGCCAAGTGCGATGGAAGAGACTGCCAGCACGATGGCGGCAATCATCCAGATGATGGTCTTTTTCCGGGCGGCAATGGGACTCATAGCAATCCTCCTAACAAGCGACGAAAATGGGCGGAAACTTTCCGTTTTTTCCAGTTTACCACCATCGGGGGAAGTTGTCAATCTCGAATTTCGCGGAAGCACAAAAAACGCCCCTCCGCCGACAAAAGCAGAGGGGGCAGGGGAAGGAAGATTATTCCTGCTTCAAAAGCTCGTAGTGCAGCTCCTAAGAACCGAGGATTGTGTTGAATTTTGTGATGCGGACGGTCAAAATGTCGCCCGCTTTGACATCGAACGGGGCATCGCTGATGAAATTCAAGTGTTCGCCCGCCCAGCAGTTAAAGCCAAGAGCGGAATCAGGATGTACGGCGTGGATGGAAAAGCGCACGACTTTGCCGACGACGTTTTTGCCGCTGTTCAGCGCAGCCTCAAAAGCCGCCGCGGTTTTGTAATCAATGGTGTAGGAATCGGAGGACTGAGTCGGCGCGGCAGAGGCAGCCGGCGCGGCGGAGGCGGCCGTGTGCGCGCTGCGTGCAATCACGGTCAGCAGGTCAACACCATCGCCAAGGTCATTAAAATCGGCATAGATGGCGCAGAGAATTTCCGTCGGAGCGTCTGCCGAATAGTACGTCCAAATTACAACATCGTGCCCCAGCATGGGCGCAACGCAGTAGATGCCGGTACCGCGGTCGTTGTCCAGAGAGATATAATCGTCGTCGCTCAAGGAGTTTCCGCTGCTGAGAATGCCGGAACTGACGGATGCCAATACCTGCTTTAGCATTGCACGCTGGAGAATACTGGAACTGGGCATATCTTCCACAGGATAAGCGCCCAGCATCAGGAACGTCGCGCCGCTGCCGTAATGGTAGTATTCGTATCCTTCTTCGCTTGGCTCGTAGCTTTTCCAGCCGGATTTGATGTCGATTTCGTAGCTGCCGATTTTCACAGGGGTTGTGTCCATCGTCCGACCAATCCCAAGAAAGTCGCCAACAAAGGTGCAGGCAGCGAAGCGTCCCTGCCAGTAACTTTGCGCGTCCGCAGACGCGCCCCCAAGCTGCTCTTCCCCCAAGATTCCGTGAAGAACCGAAAAAACCTCCGAAACACAGCCGCGTTTCGGAGGAAGAACGATGTATATATAGAGGAAGTTACTTCTTCAGTTCAATCCCTTGCCCCTTCAGCCGCGCAACCACGCCGTCAACAACCGCCTGCACTTCGTCACGGGTGAGCGTGCGCTCCGGGTGCGAGAAGGAGAGGCGAATCGTGATGGTCTTGCCGGTGATGTCACTGTATGTGCCCAGCACAGTCACTTTCTGCACCAGCGGGGAGTTCTCCGCCTTCACCGCGTCCAGAATCGGCTGGCAGCGATTGACCACGAAGGTCAAATCCTGCTCCATGCCGGGGAAGCGGGACGGCTCGCGGTAGACGATGGGCGCGGGCGCGATGGACGCAAGCGCTTCCGTGTCGATTTCGGCAAACACAATCGCCGCCTTCTTGTCGATGTTCTTGCCGACAACCGGGTGCGCCACGCCGATTTCGCCGAGGTCAACGCCGTCCAGCACGATGGCGTTCAGGTTCTTCGGATGCTCATAGGAGTGGGTCGCGGTCATTGCGTGGAAGGACAAATCCTTGTGCAGGATGTCGCTCACGGCGACGCACAGCATGTCGCGCAGGCGGAAATACAGCGTTTCCACGTTATCGACCTTGCTGAAGAGCGTCACGCACAGCTTCTTGTGTTCCTTCGCCAGCTTGTTCTCGTCCACGCCGTCGATAACGTGACCGATTTCAAAGATGCCGAACGACGGCGCATAGCCCGTGTTGCCCTTCACCTGGCACAGCTGGGTGGGAATCATGGAGCGGCGCAGCGTCTCGATGTTGGGGTTGGAGGCGTTGAGCAGCTTCACGTTGTCCTCGACGGCGATGCCGAGCTTCTTGTAGTCGTCGGCGTACTGCCAGATGTAGGAATGCACCTCGTGCAGCGAATAGCGCTTGACGAGGATGTCCTTCAATTTGTCCTCCACCGTCTTTTCGGTGGACATGCGAACCGGGTAGAGCGGGGATTCCGCCGTGTGCAGGTCGAAGTTGTCGTAGCCGTAAATGCGGGTGATTTCCTCGATGATATCCGCCTTGATGGTTACGTCCTTCGTCGCGCGCCAGGAGGGGACGTCCGCGGTGAAGGAATCGCCATTGCGCGTCATGCCGAAGCCCAGCGCGGTCAGCGTGTGCATGATCTCGTCGGAGGAGATGTTGATGCCGGTGTAGCGGTCAACAAACGCCTTGTCGAAGGACAATTGCACCTTCGGATAGTGGAAGGCGTACTCGTCGGTCAGGCGGGAGGTGACGCGCATTTCCGGGTCGTATTCCTGGAGGAGCTTGACGAAGCGGGCGATGGCGACGGTCGTCATTTCCGGGTCAAGGCTCTTTTCGTAGCGGGCGGAGGCGTCGGTGCGGTGGGCGAGGCGGACGCTGCTCTTGCGGACGGACGCCGCGTCGAACGTGGCGGATTCCAGCGTCAGGCTCGTCGTGTCATCGACGATTTCGCTGTCCAGACCGCCCATGATGCCCGCGATGGCAACCGGCTTGTCGCCGTTGCAGATCATCAGCGTGTTCGGGTCGATGGTGCGCTCCACCTTGTCCAGCGTCTGGAAGGGGAAGCTCTCCGGGAAGCGGCGGATGCGGATTTTCTCCACCTTGCGGCTGTCGAAGGCGTGCATCGGCTGCCCCATTTCCAGCATCAGGTAGTTCGTCAGGTCGGCGAGGAAGTTGATGTCGCGCATACCGCAGTAGTTCAGGCGGATACGCATCGCCATCGGGCTGACGTGGCGGTTGATGTTCTCCACCCGCAGGCAGGAGTAGCGCTGGCACAGCGGGTCTTCAATCTTCATGTCGATGGCGGGCAGGTCGTTGTACGCGGTCAAATCCGCCACGGGCAGGGCTTTCAGCGGACGGCCGGACAGGGTGGAGAATTCGCGCGCCATGCCGTAGTGCCCCCACAGGTCGGGGCGGTTCGTCAGGGACTTGTTGTCCACCTCGAAGATGATGTCGTCAATGGGGTAGAGCGCCTTCAAATCCGTGCCGCAGGGAACATCCTCCGGGATGACCATGATGCCGGAATTGTCGTCGCTGATGCCGATTTCCTTCTCCGAGCAGCACATGCCGTAGGACGTGTACCCGGCGAGCTTGCGCGGGCTGATGGTGATGTCGCCCAGCTGCGCGCCCACCTTGGCGAACGCGGTTTTCATGCCCAGCTGCACGTTCGGCGCGCCGCAGACCACGTCGGTCAGCTGCCCGTCGCCCGCGTCCACCTTCAGCAGGTGCAGCTTGTGGGATTCGGGGTGATTCTCTACGCTGACAATCTGCGCGGCGACAACGCCGGACAAATCCGCGCCCTTGTGGAAAATTTCATTCTCAACTTCCGCCGTGGACAGGGAGAACTGGCGAATCAGCGCCATCTTGTCAAGACCCGTCAGGTCAACGAAGTCGGAAATCCAGTTCATTGAGATCAGCATGTTCGTCTTTCCTCCGCATTACTCGTCGTCCGTGAACTGCGCCAGGCGCGTCAGGCTGCCGCTGTTCAGGTCGCGAATGTCCTTCACGCCGTACTTCATCATGGCAAGGCGCGTCATGCCCAAGCCGAACGCGAAGCCGGTGTACTGCTCCGGGTCGATGCCGCCGGCCTTCAATACTTCGGGGTGAATCATGCCGCAGGGGCACAGCTCCAGCCAGCCGGAATGCTTGCACGACGGGCAGCCTGTGCCGCCGCAGATGAGGCAGGAAATATCCAGCTCAAAGCCCGGCTCAACGAACGGGAAGAAGCCCGGACGCAGGCGGACTTTGATGTCCTTGCGGAACACCTCGCTCAGCATCGTTTTCATGAAGTAAATCAGGTTCGCGATGGAAATGTCCTTGTCCACCATGATGCCTTCCATCTGGAAGAACGTGTTTTCATGGCAGGCGTCGGTCGCCTCGTTGCGGAAGCAGCGGCCGGGGAAAATCGCCTTAATCGGCACGCCACCGTCGACCAGCGCGTCGCGGTAGCGGCGGTAGATGGCGTTCTGGGCGGCGGAGGTCTGCGTTTTGAGCAATTGCCCGTTGTCCAGATAATAGGTGTCCTGCATGTCGCGCGCGGGGTGGAACTTCGGAATGTTCAGGCTCTCGAAGCACTCGTAGTCCGTCACGACCTCGGCGTAATCCTCCACCGTGAAGCCCATCGACTTGAACACCTGCTCGCACTGGCGCTGCACCAGCGTAATCGGGTGATACGACCCGCGGGTCATGTCCGGCGGCATGGAAATGTCAAATTCGGGCAGGGCGTTGATTTCGCGCTGCAATTCCTGCGCCTTGAGCGCTTCCAGCTTTTCCGCCAAGGCGACGGTGATGGCGGTTTTCAGCTCGTTCGTCTCGCGCCCGACGGTCTTTTTTTGCTCGTCGGTCAAGCCGCCCATGCCCTTGAGCGCGTCGGTCACTTTGCCCTTGCGGCCGAGGTAATTCACGCGCAGGGCTTCCAGATCCACCATGTTGGCGATCTTCTTCAGCTCGGAATCAAAGCTGCTTTTCAGGGCTTCGATCTTCTCGTTCATTCCGGATGTTCCTCCTTACAGTTGGATGAAAAAAGCCCGTCCCATCGTTTGATGAGACGGACTGAATCCGCGGTACCACTCGTCTTGCGGCAAAGGAAAAAATCCCGCTGCCGCCGCTTGATAGGCGATAAAGCTGCCCACGCCCAAAAACTCGCGGGATGAAGGTTCACGCCGTGCGCCCTGCCGCCTCGCACCACCCGGCGGCTCTCTGATATCCTATTTCCTGCATTCGCCTGTGCCATCTGCTCGCGCCTTTTTCCTTCTGGCGTCCGCTCGTTCCACTTAGCGTAGCGCTGCTACGCTGCGTTTCACTCCCGTTAGCCAGCAGAAAAAATTCGCTTCGCATCTTGGCACATTCTCATTTGGAAATAGGAAGGGGACTTGCACGCGCTACTGTTTCCCGGTCATCGCTTCCAATATTTCGCTGACTTTCGTCGGCACGCTCTATCTTACCATAGGTTGGGACGTTTTGCAAGGGGGCAAATTCGGAAATTGGAATGCGGAATGCGGAATAAAAATCGCACGGAAGTGGAATTCTTTCCATCTTACAGGCGAACAAACCGTGAATTTTTCCGATTTATTATTTACAAGCCATTTTTTTGTGCTATACTGTAAGATGCGTTATCATGTAAAGCGCGAAGCAGGCGCTTGCGTGAAAGTCCGCGCGCGGGAGGGACAAAATGCCCTCCGCACAAGGCGCGGCAGGGAACTTCGCGCACAAACGCGCGGAAGAAAGGAAAGGAAGCCGGATGAGCAACAGCCGTCCACCCTATGATGGCGCCGGGGACGCCGGACAGAATCCTCAGCAGCCTGGTTTTTCGCAGGGCAATTATCCGCCGGCGCAGGGCTATGCCCCGAATGGCGGCTACGCGCCCAATGATGCCTATGGTCAGGGCTACGCGCCGCAAAACGGCTATGGGCAGCAGGGGTATGCGGACTATCAACAGCCTTATGGTCAGCAGGGATACCAGCAGCCATACGGAGGTTATCAGCAGCCATACGGTCAGCAGGGCTACGAGCAGCAAGGTTATCAGCAGCCGTATGGGCAGGGCTATGAGCAGCAGGGGTATCAGCAGCCATACGCCCAGCAGCCTTATCAGCAGCAGCCGTATGACCAGCAGGGGTTTGTGCAGCCCGGCGGGTATCAGCAGCCCTACGAGCAGCAGGGGTATCAGCAGGGGTACAGCCAGCAGAATCCGCAGGAAACGGATTTGCCGCCGGAGCAGCAGTACGCGCAGTACACCCCCGACGGTCAGCGCGTGTACCCGACGTCGGGGCGCAGCGGCTTCCGGGTGCAGCCGGCGGCGCACAGGGAAATTCCGTGGGATACGATTGCAAAAGTATTGATGTTCGGCGTGCTGCCGATTCTTTTCATCTTGAGCATGGTGTTCGCGTGGACGGCGGTGAAGTGGATCGTCCTCGTCGGCGCGGTGGCGAGCATCGCCGCGCTGTGGCTCCGCGAGCTGGTTACGCCCAACGCGCGGCTGGTGCTGTCGCTTTTGCTGGCGTCGGCGGCGGTCGTCTGCCTCGTCAGCGCACTGGCGACGAACGCGGCGGACAATCAGAACCCCGCGCAGCCGAATCAGTCCGGCCAGATGCAGCAGGGGAGTACATCGGGCAATAACCTCGATGTCAACCTGACCGCAACGGACACGCCCAATCCCGCGCCAACGCCCACCGCGACGCCTGTGGATGACTCCGAGGAGTGCTACGCGCAGCTGCATTCCTTCTTCACGCTGTGGAAGAACAACGCCATCAGCCAAATGGTCAACCTGACGGCCCCGTCGTGGCGCAGCAGCATCAAGGGCGGCACCGACGCGGTGACGCAGAAGCTCTTCGGCGAGGTGCTGACCAACCGCACGCCCGTCAGCTGGGATTTCACGGCCATCACGGGCACATCGAACGACATCGCCCGCATGGTGACGGTGCGCGCCGTCATCAACAAGAACAACACACTGGGCGAAAGCGTCTACCTGTGGAAGGTGCGCATGGTCAAGGAGGACGGCGTGTGGTACGTTGACCCCGCGACGCTGCAAAGCAACGAGCAGGAAAGCACCGCCACCCCGACCAACGCCCTTGCCACCCAGCCCGTGCTGAACACCAGCCATCCGGACTTGCTGATTTACTACAATCCCGAAGGCGGAACGTACTACCACATTGACCCGAATTGCGAATCGCTCAATCCGAAATACCGCCCGCTGTCCGGCGTCATCAAGTGGTCGCAGATTGAGGATGACCCCTACGACAAGCTCGAACAGTGCAAACGCTGCGGCGCACCCCTGCGCGAAAAAAAGGACAACGCCAACTAAGTCAACATAGAAACCTACATATATTTAGGAGGACAACACGATGGACACCAATGCCAAGCTGTATCAAGACATGACGAAGATTCTCGTCAAGCGTGAGGACATCCAGAAGGCCGTTGCCCAGCTGGGACGGGAAATCACCCGCGACTATCAGGGCCGCGATCTGGTGATGGTCTGCATTTTGAAGGGCGCGAGCGTCTTCTTCTCCGACCTCATCCGCGAGGTCGATTTGCCCGTGACGCTGGATTTCATGGCGCTTTCGAGCTATCGCAACTCCACCAAGTCCTCCGGCGTGGTCAATCTGGAGAAAGACCTGTCCGTGTCCATCAAGGGGCGCGACGTGCTGATTGTGGAGGACATTGTGGACAGCGGCAACACGCTGTTCTACCTCGGCAAGTATTTGATGGGCCGCGGCGCGTCCTCCATCCGCATTGCGACGCTGCTGGACAAGCCCGACCGCCGCAATCCCGAACACAACCTGACGGTGGATTACCACTGCTTCAAGATTCCGGATGAGTTCGTCGTCGGCTACGGGCTGGATTTCGCCGAGAAGTACCGCAATCTGCCGGACATCGGCGTGCTGGACAGCCGCGTGTACGGCGCGGCGCGCGAATAAATCAGCCGATTCTTCCCCCAATAAAGATAAAATTTTTGTAAAGATGGATTTTTCCGCACACGTCATTCGTCTATATGGGTATACGCCGCAACAGGCGGATGGCGCTGGAACGGAAGGAGGATGCTCGCATTGAAGAAGTCTCGCGGGATGTTCGGCTACGTCGCGGTTTTGCTGCTGATGGTGCTCACCATTTCGATGCTGTTCACCAACGGCTTTGGCAGCAATACCCGTGACCGCCGCATCACCTATCCCCAGCTGCTGACGATGATTGAGGAGGGGCAGGTTCGCTCCGTCGCCATCCGCGGCACGTCGCTGGTGGGCGTGACGACAACAACAACGGTCGCCGACGCGGATTTCCCTGACAAGAACTACGATTTTGAAACCACCATCGGCGCTGATTTCATCGTCACCGCGCGGCAGATGCAGGCGGCGAAGCTTAATAAGCCGCTGGATGAGGTGTCCGTCAAGGATTTGCCATTCACCATCATCTACCGTCAGCCGCTGACCACCCCGTGGTGGTATGATTTGATTCCGCTGGCAATTTCGCTGGTGCTCTGCGGCGTGATGTTCTGGCTGATTATGCGCGCGCAGACCGGCGGCAACGGCAAGGTGATGAACTTCGGCAGAAGCCGGGCGCGCATCCATGACCCGAACAAGAACAAGGTCACGTTCGCCGATGTCGCGGGCGCGGAGGAAGAGAAGGAAGAACTCAAGGAAATGGTGGACTTCCTGCGCAACCCCAAGGCGTACATTGACATGGGCGCGCGCATCCCCAAGGGCGTGCTGCTCATCGGCCCGCCCGGCACGGGCAAAACCCTGCTGGCAAAGGCGGTTGCGGGCGAGGCGGGCGTGCCGTTCTTCTCCATTTCCGGCTCTGACTTTGTGGAGATGTTCGTGGGCGTGGGCGCGAGCCGCGTCCGTGACCTGTTCGACCAAGCCAAACGCGCTGCCCCGTCCATCATCTTTATTGATGAGATTGACGCGGTGGGTCGCCATCGCGGCGCGGGTCTGGGCGGCGGACACGACGAACGCGAGCAGACGCTGAACCAGCTGCTGGTCGAGATGGACGGCTTCGCAATCAACGAGGGCGTTATTGTCATGGCGGCGACGAACCGCCGCGACATTCTTGACCCCGCGCTGCTGCGTCCCGGCCGCTTTGACCGCACGATTCTCGTCAATTACCCCGATATGGCGGGGCGTGTTGCCATCCTGAAGGTGCACGCCAAGGGCAAGCCCCTTGCGGATGATGTGGATTTGGAGAATATCGCCAAGCGTGTACCCTTCTCCACCGGCGCGGAGCTGGAAAACATCATGAACGAAGCCGCGATTCTGGCGGCGCGCGGGCGCTTGAAGGCCATCAATCAGCAGACGCTGGTGGAGGCAATCTCCCGCGTGCAGATGGGCCCGGAGAAGCGCAGCCACAAGGTGACGCAGCGCGACAAGCGCATGGTTGCCATCCACGAGGCGGGTCACGCCATCGTCGGGCACGTCCTGCCCAACTGCGACGAGGTGCACCTGATTACCATCGTCCCGCGCGGGCAGGCGGGCGGCTACACGCTGTCCCTGCCGACGGAAGAGGACGATTTGCAGACTTACAGCCAGCTGATGGACTTCGTGGCGATGGGGCTGGGCGGTCATGCCGCGGAGCAGCTTTATCTGGGTGAGTTCACCACCGGCGCAACGAGCGACCTGAAAAAGGCGACGGAGGTCTGCCGCCGCATGGTGACGCAGTTCGGCATGAGCGAAAAGCTGGGCCCGGTCTATCTTGACGGCGATCAGGAAGTGTTCGTCGGCATGGAGTTTGGGCAGAGCCGCGGGTACAGCGAAGAAATGGCGGCGCGCATCGACGCGGAGGTCAAGCGCCTGCTGGAGGAATGCTACCAGAAGGCGGTGGATGCCCTGAGCGCCAACCGCGACCGCATGGAGAAGCTGGTGGACGCGCTGCTTAAGTACGACACCATCAGCCGCCGCGAGTTCGTCACCCTGATGGAAACGGGCGCGCTGCCGGATATTCAGGATGCCGACACCCGCACCACGGGCGATGTGATGATGCAGGATATGGCGGACGAAAAGAAGGAAGAAAATTCCGAAAAGTCCGCCGAAACGCCTGAAAAGAGCGCGGAAGCCCCCGAAAAGACGGCGGATGCGCCCGAAAATCACCCGGATGCCCCCCATGAAGCCTGATTTGCATACCCACACCACCAGCTCCGACGGGCTGCTTACGCCCGCGGAGCTGGTGGCGCTGGCGGACAAGCACCGCGTGACGCTTCTTGCCGTGACCGACCATGACACGTTTGACGGCGCGGCGCAGCTGCTGGGGAAGCCCACGCCGATGCCGATTCTGCAAGGTGTCGAATTGTCCCTGTGCGATATGCCCGGCCTGCACCTGCTCGGCTACGGGCGCGGGATGGATACGCCCCTGCACCGCAAGGTTCGGGCACTGTCCCAACTGCGGCTCGGACGCGCGCGGCAGATGGTGGAGAAGCTGAACGCGCTGGGCTATCCGCTGGATTACGACGAAATCGCCCGCGAAGCCAAGGGCAGCGTCGGTCGGCCGCATATCGCCCGCGCGATGGTCAGCCGCGGCTATGTGGTGGATACGCGCGAGGCGTTTGACCGCTTTCTGGCGGATGGCGCGCCTGCCTATGTGGCGGGGGAGCGCCTGAGCATGGCGGAGGCGCTGCCGCTGATGCGGGAAAGCGGCTTCGTGCCTGTTCTGGCGCACCCGATGGAGCTGGAGAAAACCGGCGCGCTGCTGCGCCATCTGCTCGGCGTTTGGCAGGAGCAGGGCTTGCGGGGCGTTGAGGTTTACCACCCGTCCGCCGGACGCGCCACGCCCCTGCTGGATTTGACCGCGCGGCGCATGGGCTTTCTGGTCACCGGCGGCAGTGACTTCCATGGCGATGGCGACCGCCACGGCATGGTCGGCTGCACCGCGCCGATGTGGGCGAGGGCGGCAGATGATGTGGAGAAATTGCTGCAAGCAGTGGAAGATGCTCAAATCATGTGATAGATATAAGATGAAGAAATACCGAATTGCCATCAGAAAGGGGTGCTGAAACCATGTCCGAATTCAACGACAACAGGCAGCCGCGCCGCCGCCGCACGCAGCTGAACGCGGCGCAGTATGCCGGGCAGCAGACGCTGGACAACAGCATCCCCCTTATCCGCACGGAAGACGCGCCCATGCAGCCGACAAATCCGCCGCGCCGGAATCCACAGCCGCCCCCCGCGCAGCAGAGCGCCAATCCGCCCATGCAGCCGATGAGCGCGGCTCAGCCGATGAGCGCGGCTCAGCCGATGAGTGCGGCTCAGCCGATGGGTGCGGCTCAGCCGATGAGCGCGGCTCAGCCGATGAGCGCGGCTCAGCCGATGGGTGCGGCTCAGCCGATGCGCCCGCAGGGGATGAATCAGCCGGGGCAGGGGAGCCAATATGCGCAAAGCGGGAAAATGTGCGGCTTCCGCGGCGTACAGGGGACGCCCATGCAGCCGCAGCAGGGCTGGAACAACGGCGTGCAGCCGCTCGATGCGGCGCACCAATTGGAGCAGTTCTCGTGGGGACAGAACCCGACAAGCATGAACACCGGGCGCAATCAGCCGATTCGCGGCGGGCAGATGATGCCCAATCAGCCGATGAACCCGCAGCGCCCGCAGAATCCGCCGTATCCGCAGCAGAATTATGGCGGATGGCAGCAGCCGATGTATCCGGCGAATTTTCCGCAGTATCCGGCGAACGGCAATGGCGGAAACGGCGGCAATGGCGGCGGCAATCATCCGCCGGCGGGGCTGGGGGGCTTCAACCCGGAGCATCGCGAGCCGAAGAACGAGCCTGTCCGCCGCAAGCCGTCGGGGCAAAAGCTGCTCAAGCGCATCCTGTTCTGCGCGTGCGCGGTGGCAGTAATTTGCGGACTGGTCGCGGCGGGCGGCGCCATCAGCAATGCCATCCAGGAGCAGAACGAGCGGGAAGCACTGGTCGCGTCGGTCACGGCGTATGACGACAAGTACGTCCCGAACGTGTATGTGGACGGCATCCACCTCGGCGGCATGACCCGCGCGGAGGCGGAAGAAGCGGTCACGGCGCACGCGAATCAGCAGCGCGACGCGTGGAAGGTGCGCCTGATGTACGCCGGTCAGCTGGTGAGGGAAATCACGAGCGCCGACCTGAACATGACCGTCGATGTGCGGGAAGCCCTCGACGCGGCGTGGCAGCCGGGGCACACAGAAGGCGGCATTGACGCGCGCAAAGCCACGATGGACACGCTGGCAGAAAATCCATACGAGGGCTATTCCGCCACGCCCAGCGGCGACAATGTGGTGATTGACAACATCCTGCTCAGCATCGCGCAGCAGGCGTACATCCAGCCGGTGGATGCGCATATTATCTTCGATTCCAACAATTTCAACAATCCGCTGACGATTCAGCCGGAAACGGTCGGGCGCTATATGGACACGACTGAGGCGAAAAATCAGGTGTACCAGATGATGTCGTCCCTGGTCAGCGGCGAGGTGGAGCTGACGACGCGCGAGCTTCAGCCGACCACGACCAAAGCCATGCTGGAGCCGCAGATTCAGCTGCGCGCGACGGCGTACACCCCGATTTCGACCACCAGCACGGAAGAGCGCAACCTGAACATTCAGGTGGCGTTCGAGCGCATCAACGGCAAGATGCTTGCAGCGGGCGAAACATTCTCCTTCAATACGGTTGTGGGCAAGCGCACGAAGGCAAACGGCTTCTATCAGGCGATTGAGTACGCGTATGGCGATCAGCGCATGGGCTACGGCGGCGGCGTGTGTCAGGCGAGCACGACGATGTACCTCGCGGCGGCGAAGGCGAACATGACGATTCTCAAGCGCGAGCCGCACTCCGACGCGGTGGGCTACACCGACTACGGCAAGGACGCGACGGTATCCGACAACCGCATTGACTTCAAGTTCCGCAACGACACGAACAGCACGATTTTCATCGTCGCGACGGTGATGAAGGACAGCCGCTACGACAAGTCGCACAAGGTGTGCGTGGTGTCGATTTACGGCGAGAGCCTCGGCAAGGGCGTGAAGTACGAGCTGGAAACGGTGACGGTGCAGACCCTGCCCGCCCCGACCGAGCCGGAATACCGCAAGGACACGAACCACACCTATGCCACCTATGTTGACCAAGAGTACACCTACCGCAAGGCAACCGACGGCTGTGTGGTGGAAAGCTACCTGGTGAAGTATGTGGGCGGCGCGGAAACCGAGCGCAAGCTGATGTACACCGACACCTACAAGGCAAAGAGCGAAATCATCTATGTCGGCACGGTGGAGCGGACGGAAGAGGGGCAGTGACCAGAGGCTTTGCCTCTGGACTCCAGCAGGGGCGCTGCCCCTGCACCCTGCAAGGGAGTTCCTCCCTTGACCCTTTTGCGCGATTGAGTGGGCTTCTTTTTCAGGCTGCTTCCGCGTGTTAATTGGGGGAAACCCAAGGGCGAATGAAACGGGATGAAATCCCTACGCTTGACCCTTTCGCGCGATTGAGTTGGCGACTTTTTCAGGCTGCTTTTGCGTGCTGATACGGCTTCATCCGCCGAAACGGGGGATGAGGTCGTTTTTTTCTCCAAAACTTTGTGAAAGAAAATACAACTTGTGAAAAAACCCCCTTTTCTATTTCGGCAGAATGTGCTATAATAGGTTCGGTGGAAAACCCCTACATAATTGCATCAGGAGGGAAAATCCAATGGCGCTTGTTACGACGAAGGAAATGTTCAAGAAGGCGTATGACGGCGGCTATGCGGTCGGCGCTTTCAACGTCAACAACATGGAAATCATTCAGGGCATCACCGAGGCGGCGGGTGAGCTGAAGGCTCCCGTCATCCTGCAGGTGTCCAAGGGCGCGCGCGCGTATGCCAACCACACCTATCTGGTGAAGCTGGTGGAAGCGGCGGTTATCGAGAACCCCGAAATCCCGATTGCGCTGCACCTTGACCACGGCGACAGCTTTAAAACTGTTATGAACTGTTTAAAAAATGGCTGGTCATCGGTTATGATAGACGGTTCTCATCTTTCGCTTGATGAAAATATTGTTCTCACTCAAAAAGTTGTTGAAGCCGCACATGATGTTGGCGTTTCTGTTGAAGCTGAGCTTGGACGTCTCGGCGGTATAGAAGATAATATCTCTGTTGATGAGAAGGATGCTATGTACACCGACCCGACAGAAGCAAGAAAGTTTGTTGACGAGACAAACGTTGACTATTTGGCCATTGCTATCGGAACAGCTCACGGAAAATATAAGGGTATACCAAAACTTGATTTCGACAGGCTTGACACAATAAAAAAAGACCTAAATATGCCTATCGTACTTCACGGAGCGTCAGGAGTAGATAACGACAGTATAAAGAAAGCTATATCTCTTGGAGTTAATAAAATTAATATCGACACAGAGTTAAGATGTGCATACACTGATAAAATCAGAGAGATATTTGCAGAAAAACCGGATTTGTTTGATTTGAGAAAATATATTGGACCTGCCAGAGAAAATGTAAAAGCTAAAGTAATTGAAAAAATACGTCTGTTTGGTTCAAACGGAAAAGCATAATATAATTATAAAATAACGCCGCGGTAGTTCAAATTACCGCGGCGTTATTTTGATTTAATAAAAATT